>Ga0081527_100062_pt1 | contig 97459 bp, 87 predicted proteins | sample HotLakmasection5_FD_70992 | JGI IMG/M metagenome (GOLD analysis project Ga0081527, IMG submission 70992) | Hypersaline microbial mat communities from Hot Lake, Washington, USA - Section #5 (SPADES assembly) (version 2) | ecosystem: Environmental > Aquatic > Non-marine Saline and Alkaline >...
GCGCAGAAAACCTCGCGCAGAGCCGCAGAGGAGTAGAGTGGAAAGATGGAACGCGAAATCACGCCCGACTTCGCGCAGCCCGCGTTTGTCCCGCAGTGGCGGGACATCACGCGGTGACTTCCGACTTAAGACTTCTGCGGTGCCAGCACGCACCCGACGATTTGTGGTTTAAAAATTCATGATGGCGGCTAGTGCGGCCTCAACCTTCTTAAAAAAATATTGATTCATGCTTGCAAACCGGCCCCATGTAGCCTACTTTTACAACGTGCACCTCGGAATCCCTTCCTCTGCCATTTGTGGCGGACAGGCGCCGGGGTTTCTTTTTATCTGCTCATCCTACCATACACATTGTTTGGTCATACCGCACAACTGTTCACTTTGACCATACAATTTTCCCAAACCGACACATGGGCTGCAGTTTGCCCCCCATGGAACTCGAATCTTTGCCATCCTCCGACTTCGCGCAGCCCACGCTGAAAACCTCGCGCAGAGCCGCAGGGACGCAGAGGGGGAGGATGGAACGGTGGAGGTGTGGAATGGGGGAATGATGGAATAGTGGAATGCGTAATCGCGCCTGACCTCGCGCATCACGCGGCGACTTCGCGCAGCAAGCGGCCACTTTCCACTTCTTACTTCCTACTTCCGACATCTGACTCCTCACTCCCCCATCAACCTCGCCCGGATCACATCTGCGGGATACAACTCCGCATCCAAAAGCTCACCGGCATCTGCCCGCCGCCATACTTCTTTCAGCACACCACGCACCAGCGGTTCACATTCATATTCAGGATCGTGAAAGTTGTCCGTATGAAGTCCAGGATTTAGATAAACCACAGAACACCAGACGCGTATAAAGTCTTCTGTAGATAATTCAACCAGTGGCCGCGCACCCATGGCCTCAAAGGCTATTTCAGCATCTTCAACAGAACCCGGATAAAACAGTCGCGTTGTCATGAATTACCCTTTCTCCTTTTAGCCTCGCGGGCCTGTACCGCTTTTAAGGCCCGTTGACGCCTTCCCTCCTCGTCCAGCTTCGTTTTTCCACCCGTCATAGCCCCCAGCAACGACGCTACTTTCGTTCGCAGTGCTGGCTTATACTTAACCCCATCCAGAATGACATCATCCGCCACATGCACTTTGGCCTTGCACACCGGACACGGCACCGTCACCCTTGCATTCTTGCGCTTGCTCATATCTGTTTCCACGCATCCTCCAGCGCCAATTCCTCAATCGCCTCAAAATCCAAGCTCTCCTCCAGTGGCGAGCCGTCTGCACCATCTAAATCCGTTACACGATGCGGACACCAATCTTCACCCCGCTTTTCGCAGCGGACTGAATAATCATACTCCACCCCATCAAATGCGACCTGTCCAGACACAATCAACATATCCATATTGCACCTCTATTATGACAACGCCGCCATTATATCTAGGGCGTAGATTAAAATCAACTGCCATTATAAAGATTTTGTGCGAAATTTCCTGCTTACTTTAACTGCGCAAATTCCATTGCACACGCTGTTCAGCAACCTGCAGGATCTCCCGGCGGTCCGGCAACGTTGAATAATTCACTTCGCCATCGCCCCGCCCAACTTCCCGCAGAATCCGGCGCAGGACCGCGAATGGATTTTTTAACACCTGGCACTCCCAGACCACGATGACCTTCCAGCCCAGCTTCCTCAAAGCCCGCTGATTACGGAGATCACGAGCAACATTCTTTTGCAGCTTTTCCTTCCAGAACTCCGGGCGTGTTTTGGGCTGACTCGCCTCCTTACACCCCGGATGCTGATGCCAGAAACAGCCATGCACAAACACCACCGCCCCATATTTCGCCATGACAATATCCGGCTTCCCCGGCAAATTCTTTCTCCGCAAAGAAAACCTCACCCCCGAACGGTGCAAAAGCGACCGGACAATCAACTCCGGCTTCGTGTCCCCTCCACGAATGCGGGACATGATAACCGATCGTTTAGATGGCGACCATATATCCATTACGCAATTTTTATCAGGCGATAATGCCGTACACGACCTCGGCTAATTGTTTGGCCAAATATGGCGGAACCGCATTGCCAACCTGATGATATTGCTGGGTGCGACCGCCCTCAAAATAGTAGTTATCGGGAAACGTCTGAATCCTTGCGGCCTCTCGAACCGTTAAGCTGCGACATTGTGATGGGTCCGGGTGGATAAAGTAATGACCATCCTTTGATATATGACTAGTTATAGTCGAGGCTGGGGTATCCCATAATTGAACCTTAAACCGGTCTGAGAATTTCTGCTCAGCGTTACTTGATGCAACGTTTTTATGATTCGGAAGAAGTTCTTTAGGGAAATCCTTCAAATGTGGTGATCGTTTTTTTGCTGCACCAAAAGCCGACACAAATAAATAACGATCCAAATCCGTATCCATATGAGATCGCGTTTCATGATTTGGCAGGCGAATCATACGGTTGTCGGAATACCATCCATCATAAAGCGACAAGCCGAAACATCCTGCATCCTGATAGGCAACGGGCAAGGAATCTCCAGATGTTAGAGCATTCAGAGCTATAGCAACCTCCTTCGCGACAGCAGGTTCAAGATTACGAACCCAAGCAGACCTTCTTAATCGGCAAAAGTATGCGTTCCATCGCTCCGGACTATCTAGGCCTTTCGAAAAGCGACTTCGCAAGTGTGGAAGATTTCCGATTACTTCTTTCAATGTGACTCGATTGCGCACCTCTAGAGGTTTGATTCTGTGGCCGTATTTACGGAATATATCGTCGCGGACACCAAGCAGAATAACGCGATGGCGCGCTTGTGGAATTCCGTAGTCCTCGCATCGTATTAGATAATCTATCTCGGACCCCGGCATTGGCTCCTCACCTGTTACAAGAGACAGTATGTGATATTTCCGACTGTTCTTAGCCTGCCAGCCATATTCAGCAGCAGCAGAAAAAGGATCTCGCAGATCGGAAAGAATTCTTGGGAATATTTTTTTACCATTCAACTTCGCCGACAGGATGCCCTTGACGTTTTCCATAACAAACACCGGTGGACGATGGATCGCGATGATTCGCAAATACTGCTCATAAAGTTTGTGCCTGTGATCTCCTTCAAAATCATGACCTTGCTTGCGCCGATAATCCTCAGAATTTTGCATTCTGGATCGACCGACAAGAGAATATGCCTGGCAAGGGGGGCCTCCGATAAGAAGCCAGTTCTTATGCCCACGGATAGCGGCAGCTATTTTTTTATCGATCAACGGCTGGTGCTCGGGATTATCCTTACCCAGTTCCGCACATAAGACCTCATCCGCAGCAGCTTGCCATTCATTTGGATAGGCCTCTGCCAGTGCCGTTCGATCAACTTCTTCCGCTGTATACTGGTAGTAGATGTCAGGAACCGGTCGGTTCGTTTGGATGAACTGGCGACAGAAAGCGCGCAAAGTGAGCGTTCTATGAGCGCACACATCCTTCTCAACAGAAACGGCGATTCGAAAAGGATGTCGCTGGGTGTTAGCGAGCGCCGTAAATCCTTCCCCAAGCCCCCCGGGGCCGGCAAAGAGGTCAATAACCGGTATAGTAGGTTTCACCTCTTACCACTTATTAAATGTAAACTCAATAATTCACCCTGGATGATCATGCATCAAGCCACTGTGTGAACTCAGCGGGCAGAAGTTCAAGGAATCCTTCGAACGAAATTCCGGCGAGGTCGTATGTGCGTTTCAGTTGATCGCTGATGGCGGTGAACCGCCGGAGTGTTCCCGGAGCCGGGAGTTTGCGTTTAAAATTACGGAAAGTCTTCCTGTTAGTGTAGCCGGGGATGATGGCATCTCCATCGTTTTTCACATAGAGTGCCTTCAGAACCTGTAATGCAACGGGATTGCCTGCCAATTCGTTTCGGGATCCAACCTGTTCTTCGAAATCCCCAAGGACGCAGGGTTTTGAGTCAAAGAAGGCTTTTAGGCTCACCCCACCTGCCCGGACAAGGGTGACAGGGCCATATACGCGATGGCGGTGACGAACAGTGTACGCCGAATCGTATATATAATGCTCGATACGGTTCGGGCTCCATGTTCCATCGGCATTGCGCGGACAGACTGACTCGAAAAAAAGAAGTGACATCGCATCCCATATTCCTGCCCAGCAGTCATGGTTAACCTCTAGGCCTTCAAGCTCTTCGACGTGAGGCAATAGAGCTACTGCCAGTTCATACTTTTTCGAAAAGACGCGCGGGGTGACGATTGAAGCACCGGGGACACCGAAGGATGTGTCCTCATCAGATAAAAGGTGGACAGGAGGGTTGTCTGCCGAGTTATCGGCCAGTTGCAGAACCCAGTTGCGAAACAACTCTCTGCCTCTGTTTCTGAGAACTCTCACTTCAATTCTCCCGCCTTAAATCGGTTGTACCGCGCAACCAGCTCCATGCTTCGCCCGAACGATTGGACAACGTCATCAACCCATCTTCTAATAAGATCGGCATTTTCCCCCTCATCGTCTTCAGAGCCCTCAAAAGGTCTGCCTGCGAGGTTAGCTCCAAAAATTATCCATTCATTTTCGGCCCCGTCCTCTTCGCCATCTGCATCATCGGCCAGGAGTTTGGCAAGAACTTCGCTGATGACCTTCGGAAATACAAGTATTGCAAAGTCCGGATCGTTCTTGACGATGCTCGATATGTCTCTCGCCTCGCTTATACGGCTATTGACTTGTAGTACCGGGCGAGTTGGGTCCTCCCAGTCAAGTAACCATGCTATATGGCCAAGATCACAAGGATAGACAGGCAGAATGGATCGCTTTTTCTGCCCGCTGGCGGAATAGACAACAGGACGAATCCTGTCGCGCCAACCTTTGATGGGGTGTTTGGAATCACCCTCATCGACAATTTTTATGCGGAAAAGGAGAGGCTCACCCGTGGAAAACTGGTCGAGAACATATCTTTCGGCACTGCCAGCCGCACTTAACGAACGAAGGCGAAAGCGCATGACACGAGGCCCCCTATAAGCTTCAACCCATACAACCGATTTTTCCGGCATGCCCGAGACAGCATCTAAGTGGAGCGCAATTTCAAATTCGGAAGGTCCCTCAGAGACCTCATAGAGCTCAATGTCGAATGCCGAATTGTCGAGTCGCTTTCTTCCTGTGTAGTTATATGATGCCTTCATTCCGGCTCTCCCCCGTCAGCGCTGCCCATTTCCGGGCGCACATCGAGCCTCAAGTCCCTGTTTCGGTCAAACCCAGTCAAACGTATGCAAAATTCATCGGAATCGGGCTCACACTCAATCCGGTTCGCAGCGGTTTTAACAATTCTAGCAGCCGTGGCAGAAATGTTCAAAGGCGTGGCATTATCCGTGAAGTCAAAGTCTGCTGGATGGTAGAGTTTAAAAGGATCGCCGTGCTCAGACTCGTAAGCGACACGGATGATGACTCTCTCGGGGCGACGTGTCGCCTCTGGGGACAATCGCACGGAAAATCCTGCTTCGGATTCGATACGATTTGTTGTAAGATAGCGCATCCGGCGAACCCCGCCTGTCGGCGGTTTTTTCTTTCCTGGCTTGTCTGTCGGGGTCTTATGGGAAGTTTTTCCTTGTTCGTTGTCGGGAATACCAAAAACATCATCGAGCAGATCCTCGAGAAGTTCGTTCTCAACCTTTCCCAGCAGATTTGTGAGACGGAGCGCTGAAAGCTTGATGTAGTCTAGCAGAATATTGCCCGGCGAATATTTCCCACGAAAGTGCTTAGTTGTAGCAAGCCATTTGGTATGTGCGGGATTCTCAGCATCCCCAAGAAATTCTGTAATCGTCGGATCTTCAGCAAGCACCAACGCGCGGATACCTGGTTCCCGTATCCTGCTCTCACCGATGATGGTCAAACCATCACGGATGAATGTTTCGTCTGGGCGATCTAATTCTCCATCTCTTTGCAAATAAACAAGAAAAGAAGCGTCGCGCTCGGATGCCTCTATTTTCTTTCGGACGCCGACCACGAATTCAGCCGCAATGATGTCTCCATTTCGGAATCTCTGTTTGGCGCGATCCAAATGCTCTGGCGTTTCGAATTGATCGGCCAGTCGTACATTACCGTAACTATCGGCTTTTGATACTTCAAAGTATCCATCGGGATCGGTGAGTTTCATACGGTCCGCTCGGCGGCAGAATTCCAGTCGGTGCTGCGTAGCGCGGCGGTCTCCTTCTGCTAAACCCGGCCACGACATGACAATGTCGTCGATTGTAGACTTCGAGATGGAGATCGTTTTCCGATCATCGACAACATCGACCTCCAGAGTGCCCCGAAGGATTTCCCAGAAGTAATGATGGACAAGCGCGCGCACCAAGGAATCAAGTGTGATCGACTCGTCGGGGAAAGGTATTACAAGGGAAAGCCCGCTTTCAGTCGGAGTCCGTTTGATTTGAAACGCTTTGGCAAATTTTTGTATTTCTAACTCGTCTTCCTGCGGGACCGCGAAATACGGATACTGAGAATCTGGGAAAAGTGCATAGTAGCCTTCGGAGTGATATTCGCTACCGTTTAAAGCATGGATAGCCAGAACGGACCGACCAATGAGGCCCGAACGATGGTCACTACGGCGTACGCTGTAGCAGAAAAAGGAACGTATCTGCGAGGCTGCTGGATACACAATCTTTCCTAAACCCCATCGGCCGCGGTCTCCAGCCTTTTTGCCAGTCCGGCCGACATTGCGGACGAACCAATAGAAATCATTTCGTTCAGTGGCATCTTCAGGATCCACGGTTGTCATAGGATCACCCTCAAGACCAGTCGTGTTAAAATCCTCAATCACGAGGTAAGGCATAGGTCGATCGAGATTGATCGGCCCCGCCCTAAGTTCCTCTAAGCACTTTGCTGCGTTAAGATGCGGTTCAAGGCCGTTAAGCCATTTACGACTCTCCCACGACTCCAAACTGCTTACCCTGCCGGACAGGCAATAACGGACACGAACAGGTTCTGATAGGTTTTTGGCTTTTGCATCCAAGCGATTCTGAATATCCTCGCGAATTAGAGCACTGACGGGATCCTCTAAGGCCTCACTGCGAAAAAACTCCAAATGCGCAGGATCAACCTTTGTCGTTTGTGGTGTAATAAGATCGAATTTCCACTGCATACTCATGTTTTTATCTCGCACTCAAATGTCATGTTCCCGCCCTTCGAGTCCGTCTTCACCTTCAAACACTGCATAGCCTCATCCAAGCGCAATTTTAAGACTCGGATCGGTTTCGCACTTGTCAATAATCTCATTGTAGACCGCTATGAGTGTTTCCAGTGATGGGGATCTATCCTGATTTTTGAATCCAATCCACTCATACACATTAATCGCAATGAATTGGCCGATTTCCAGTATATCAATGCGGCTTGCAATATCCTCATTTACCGCCAACGCCCGGATACCGCCAACCCCTTCTTCGGTGGTAACGACCAGCGGACGCAAACCTTCTTCAAGATTACTCCGGCACTTTCTTAGCAGGGCTTCGGCAGGCGCAACGGTCACATGAATGGCCGTATCTCCGATTAGAAAGTCGCCTTTGGCCCGGGTCGAGGCGTCTGCCGCTGACGCACTTTTCTGGGGGACATTAATTTCAGGAAGAGCGACGCGCAGTTTTGCGCCGACGAGGTGCTCCAGCACGGTTCCCACGACCGTTGTCCCTGCGCACTCCCGCTGCCGTTCGCGTGCTGCATCCAGCAGGTCCTGAACAATCTGTCGTAACGATTTTGAGATATCCGCCTTCACGCGTATTGGTTGGGATGCGAAGAATTCCCGCACACGAGCAATCCACCAGCACTCCACAACATTCAAATCAAGGAGGGCGTCCTTATAAACTTCGTTCAGAAATTTTATATAATTTTCCATTAACCCCATACTGCCCCTGCTCGTCCGCCCACCCTCCTCCGCCAAAGTGCGATCAATGCCATAGTCTCCAAGGATAGATTTGATTACTGGACCACCCAAGCCAGAAACTTGCCCTTTCTTGCCTGTCCGAAATTCATCGGGTGAAAGAGGAAACGAAGTATGGCTCGCGTTGCGTGTTAGGGTGAGCACAACGGATAGGGGGCCTTTTCCCTTTACACTGCATGTATCCGCAAAAGCAGCCAAGCGTTGCTCAAGCTCCTTCTTTTGCCGTTTTTTGAAATCAGGTTCAGGCGCTCCGCGCATCTTGGACGATCTCTGATTGCGATCCATGCATTTCCTTCCAAAGAGAATTTAAATAGTTTTGCGCGATCCACGTTATCACCGGCACGCACACCGCATCACCGAAACCAAAAAGGGCTTTATTGGAAGTGGTCTTTATCGAAAAATCATCCGCTCCCATCAGGCGAGCGCATTCACGAGGAGTCAAAAGACGTACGGCATAGCGGCCATGCCCACCTGCAAAAAGGATCTGGCGCCCGCTGCCCCCACGAGGTGTCCGCAAACAACCTGCTACGCCATCGGTCCGCAGTTCCGCCATTGATTTACCTTTACGTACACGACGGAATACTGTCCCGTAGGTCGTCTTATTTTCATTAATCATTTGGTGGGCCGTTGCGCGATGTTTTGGGCTCATTTGATTCAGCAAGTAGGTCGCTCGCTCCTCACTCCACCACAGAGTTGAATTGAGCGGCACCTCCTCAAGAATATCGGTCAGATTCGTTTCGCGATGTGGAATCTGCGGCAAGCGGCGTATGGCCCAATCAATGTCGGGATGCCAAAGTATAAAATCTGCTAGTGCTGCGGGTCGAAGTTGACTTTGGTAAAAAGATAAAGATTCCTCTATTTTACCCAAACCTCTGGCACGCCTTCCCTGAACGCCCACGATAAACAGTCGTTGGCGACTTTGCGGAACGAACCAGGCTGCATCTATTATGAATGCATCGACGGCGTAGCCGAGGTCATTAAGCGCCCGGCATGCTGCTTCAAAATCCATCCCTTTGTGCGAGGTCAGAAATCCTGCAACATTTTCAAGCATAACCAAGGGCGGTCGTGGCTTCATATCCCTGACAGCTCTAACAAATCCCCAAAATGCGGAGGAATGCTGTCCGGACAAGCCGCGACGGGCACCCGCTAAGGAGAGATCATTACAGGGAAACGAAGCGGTGGCCAGATCGACAGAAGGAATTGCCGCGGCATCCAGCGCATGAACATCTCCCTGAACAAGGTGACCATCCGCATCGGGGAACTGGTCGCTGTACATGCGGCATTTATCGTCATCAATGTCGTTGGCCCAGATAACGCGCCAGCCGCCTGCTTCCAAGCCAAGGCGCATGAGGCCTATGCCTGCAAAAAACTCGGCTACGGTTTTATCGCCATTCGACATTCTTCCTGTCTCCAGTCATTTATAGCGTGCTTACAATCTGTGCTTTAAGAATTTCTAATCAAAGCGTATTCTGCTGCGTTTGCCAAGCCTTGAGAGATCGATTAGGATTAAATTCTGCATCACAACCACCTGCCGTTACGCTTCCATCCCCTCCGAATACCGGCATTTGGGGAACGCGCTACAGCCCCAGAATTGGGCATTGGCATGTTGGCCTTTCTTGGCTATGCGTTTGACAAGCGGGCTGTTGCATTTGGGGCAATGTTTGGGTTCTTCGTTTTTGGGGGCCTTGGGCGAAGGCGAAGATGGCGGCTCCGCGCAGAGTACAGACGGCGCGCGGGAGCGTGGACAATGATGTTGCAGGAAAAACTGTATGACCTTTTCTCTCGTACCAGCATCCATTGCAAGAGGCGCATTAAGATCAAGGCTCAAGATGTTCGCTGCCCGTTTCAGTTTCTTAAAACGATCACGAACACGTTCTACTATCTGGTCCGCTTTGCATAATTCCGGAACGTCCACCTCCCTCGTGATCGTGCCCGAATCAGAAATGGCAACCAATATATCCCATTCGTACCCACCAAATCGCTTTTGAAGCAACCCGAGCATTTTCCCCGTCAACTCCTCGGCATTCGAATTCAAAGCGCGCTGGAGAAATTCAATCTGACGCTTGGCCTGTTGAACCGGCGATGGCATTCCTTGCGGGCGGTTATTCCAGAAACGAATCCACTCATGCTGCTTGTTCACTTTGATGCCGGATGTAACACTTTTCGACTCAATGATAATGAATCCATATTTGTGGATGATCAGATGGTCAATCTGTGCGGCATCGCCTGTATCGTCCTCGAAACGCAGGTCGTTCAGCACATGAAAATCCGGGTGGTCATAAAAGGCACGTCGCAAATAAAACGACATCTGCTCCTCGGCCTTGGCCCCGGCGATGGCAAATGGATCGTTGGCGGAATGTTCGGCAGGATCTCGTTCTTTAATAATCATAATGTACACCTCACGTGCTGGCTCCTTCCATTTCCCGCAACCGTTCCATTCGCCAGTCCAGGGCTTCACGGGAAGGAGCGTAACGGGATTCTTTGGGCAAAATCACTTTACGGCCTTTCCATTGGAGAACCGATTTATGTTCCTCATAACGATCGTCCAGATCCTTGTGGACATGCCACACGGGTTGGGCATAATCACGACTACGGCCACCGGGACCCGGCACCATAATATGTCCATCCATCAACCAATGATGATTTTTGCAAAGGGCAATTCCATTCTGGGGGCGATCGTCTTTTGACTCGCTAAAAGGAATCAAGTGGGCGGCATCAATGATATCAAGATCGCCAAAAAAGAAACGGATTCCGCATGCTGCACAGCGGACATCGTAAATTTCGCGGATCATCCGGCGAAAAGCCGTTGAACGTATCGGATCCTGTGCGGTCGTATATAGAGCAAACTCCTCGCGCAGCAATTTTTGTTTGCGCGACTCGATCTGTGATTCCTGTGCAAGCGCCTTCCACATAGCATCTGATGCATGCGGACAATAATGCTGGATCAGGATGGCTTGCAGTTCCCGCCTTGCTTCGGGGTCATGCAACAACACATACAATTCCGGGTCAAGCGATGCGTAAGCCACGGCTTCTTTCAATTCGCCCGGACCGCGCACAGTCTTCATATAAGACAAGGCAGCCGCTCGCCCCTTTACGGGGTGCAAGTGCCAAAACTTTTCGCTCTTCAAATGGAAAAACGGATTATGTGGTGTCTTCTTGTCATCGAATTGTTTCGCCACTTCAAAAAGGCAGGCGAATATTTCGAGCAAACGATTGTCGAACTCGATCCGGTTCTCCGGCAACTCATCCGCCTCCGCCAACAAGCTCACGGCCAAGAGCATAACTGCCTTATGGGGCCGTGGTCGTCCTCCCGGCTTATCGCAGCGCAGCCGCTGAAAGGCTTTCGCGTATTGATCCAGTTCGTCCATACGAACAGTAGAAAACAAAATGGACAAATTGAGAAGCCGTATTTTTGAAAGCCCCACAGGAATCCCCCACTATTCCATGATTCCACCATTCCATTCTTCCCTCTTTCACTTGGCGGGTTGAGTGGAATCAGGTGGTTTTATTTGTTCTGGTGGACTTTGTGGACGGGATGGACGTGGTGTGAGGGGTGGCCCGGCGGGTTGACCGGATGCGATAAAGGCGTTCTGTAAAGCCGCCTTCTTTTTCAAACGCGGCGGCTTGGGCGTCAATTTGACGATCAAGCAAAGCACATGCCACGGCAAGAAGGGTCAAAGCGGCATTGGCGGAAATTTCGGGATAGGCGTTTGGTCCACCGTGTCCATGGCCTCCACATTCCCGCACCCAGACAGCCACCTCGTCAGCAGTGGCACAACGACGACTGATCAGATCTTGCCGACGTGGATCCGTGCGTTCCCAAATGGGCAGGCGCCGTTGGCGCAGGAAGTCTTCATAATCTAGGCGAAGCTCTTCCAGGCTGGCACGAGCCACATTGGTAAGTTTGAGTTCCATCTTCTTTGACGTGCCGGAAGCCTGACTGCCCTCGGCAATATTCTGAACCCCGGATCGAGCGGCTTGAACCATTTGGTCATGGGTGCGGCTGCGTTTTTCAATATACCGGTCGCAGAAACGCGCCGTGACATCATAGATGAGTTGTGCCACTTGAAAACTCTTCAAGTTGCGGTACCCACCGTGCGTTGGAATAAGCGTATCGGCCATGGTCATCTATGACGGCGTATGTGAAGCAGACAAATTTAATGCAAACCATACCTGCGAGAAATCTTTCCGGGCAAGTTCAATTCAAGAATTTATGAGGGAAACGGTTTTTACCGCCCCCCCTAAATTGTTCCGATCTCCCACTATTCCCTGCCCTAATCCTAATCGTAATCGCCCATCGCCGGAAGGCATCACCACGGAGACACGGAGGCACGGAGCAGGAATCTCGGCGCCTCCGTGGTGAAATCGTCCGATTTGGATTAATATAGTTTATGTTGTCCCAGTGGACTTCGTGGACGGGATGGGCGTGGGGCCGCTTACCAATACTTCGCTTTCTCCGGGAAAATCCACCGCACGCCGCCGCGTGGGTCGGGTTGGTCACCTTTGTAGCGCGGGATGATGTGAATGTGGGCGTGGGCGATGGTTTGGCCGGCGGCGGGGCCGTCATTGAGTCCGATGTTAAAGCCGGCGGGTTGATGGCGTTGTTGAAGAAGGTCGCGCACGGTGGCGACGGTTCGCCAAAGGGCAGCTTGTGTTTCCGGCGGGAGTTCATAAAGGCTGGCAGTGACCGTCTTGGCAATAACGAGCGCGTGGCCGGGCGAGACAGGATAGCGATCGTAGAAGGCAACAGTGTCGGCGTCCTCGTGGATGATGCGTTCCGGCTCAAGCGGAGAGAAAGGAGAGTGGGAAAGGATGAAGGACGAAGGATGAGGGATGAAAGGGTCTTGCATGGTTATTCTTTCAACTGTCTAGCTATAGACGAAGCGGTCAGAATCTGCATTTGACGGATGGCAAATTCAAAGGCGATGTCCCTGTGGGCAAAGGTCCCGCCGTAGCGCCCGGGTTTGGATAACAAGCCGATGGCCCCCGTCTTGTCTACCCACTGCTTGGCCGTTAATATGAAACTGTTCAATCCGGCATGCCTTTTAATCCCATCGAATTCGATGGGATTAAAGTTAGGGTTGTTCAGCGCTTCCCAAATGCCGAGAAATTCGATGGTGTTCCGGTTTCGCATCCAGTTTGAGATCAAATAATCGGTCCGATCAGCGTCCTTGTATCTTGCAATATCTGTGAGTGAAATGTAGTCCTGTTCATCATGGACCAAAACGGTAATCTCGGTTCCTTTGACACTAACCTTTGCTTTTCGGGTCATGCGCCAACTCCTTCCCTTTGCCGCAATTGTTCCATTCGCCAGTCCAAGGCTTTCGCGTATTGATCCAGTTCGTCCATACGAACAGTAGAAAACAAAATGGACAAATTGAGAAGCCGGATTTTTACCGGACGCGCCGAAATCGTTGCACGCGTCCACCAGTCCCCGTCCTGATCGCCCCTCTTCGGAAGGCATCACCACGGAGACACTGAGGCACGGAGTCGGGGTCTCGGTGCCTCCGTGGTAGTATTCTAGCTTATATGGTCTTGGTGGACTTCGTGGGCGGGATGGACGAGGTGTGCGGAGTAATTGGATAATGCATGCACGACTTTTGGAGAGTAGAAATGATTTGCCCCACGTTATGCAGATCAATAGATTATGAACATGGTTACCCGGCATCAAATCAGGAAATACGTCAAAAAAGTCGCGGAGCAATTTCGTCCAAGACAAGTCATTCTTTTTGGCTCCTATGCTTATGGCACCCCAACGGAGGATTCTGATGTCGATTTGTTCGTGATTATGCCGCATAAGGATCATGCCACACTTCAGGCAGCGACCATCCGAAAATCAGTGAGAGCCGGATTCCCGTTGGATCTTGTGGTTCGCAGTCCGGACGAAGTCCGCCATCGTTTGGACATGGGGGATCCCTTTGTAAGAGAGATCATGGATAAGGGCCAATCGCTTTATGAAGACATGCGCCTTTGAGTGGATCGAGAAAGCCGAAGCGGATTTCACAAGCGCTCAACGTGAGTATCGTGCGCGAAAAAGTCCTAATTTTGATGCGGCCTGTTTTTTTTCTCAACAATGTATCGAGAAGTACTTGAAAGCCGTGCTCGTGGAGCATAGCGCTGACTTCACTAAAACCCATGATCTTGAAGTATTACTTGATCTGGCGTTGCCATGGCATCCGCTATGGGAAGCGTTTCGTCCGGCCATAAGTGAGTTGACTAGCTTTGCAGTCGCCTTTCGGTATCCAGGAGAATCGGCCTCACGCGATATTGCGCGAACTGCCTTAAACAACGCGAGCCGCGTGCGCGGTCAGATCCGGACGGATTTGCACTTGTAACAACCCGGCGCATGTTGGAACGCCTTATCGGAGTAAGCGGATTTTACCGGACCCGCCGATATTGTTGCACGCCCCCACCAATCCCCGTCCTGATCGCCCCTCTTCGAAAGCATCACCACGGAGACACTGAGGCACGGAGTCGGGGTCTCGGCGCCTCCATGGTGAAATCGTCCGATTTGGATTAATATAGTCTATGTTGTCCCTGTGGACGTCGTGGACGGGATGGACGAGGTGTGCGGGGTGGCCCGGCGGGTTGGGCGTCAAACTGACGATCAAGCAAAGCACATGCCACAGCAAGAAGGTTCAAAGCGGCGTTGGCGGAAATTTCGAGATAGTCGTTTGGTCCACCGTGTCGATGGCGGAGTAATCCAGACAATGCTCATACGAGGGGAGCCGAGTGTCGAACAGCAAACGGCAAAAACAATGATAAATAATCCCCGCCCATATTGAAGCAAAAATCGAATAATGAAGCCGGAATTTTACATGCCCCTCAACAATCGCCCCGTCTTTCCAATCTTTCACGATGCCCAGCCCGCTGTCCTGGCGCGTTGAGCCAACGCGCCCTACCCCGGAAATATAGACTCAGCGCGTTCAGGCAACGCGCCCTACCCCGGAAATATAGTCTCAGCGCGTTGAACCAATGCGCCTTAGAAATATATAGTCTAGCGCGTTGAGCCAACGCGCCCTACCGCATAACATTAGCTTAATGAGGTGGGTTGTTGGGTGGTTTCATGCATCCATCGCACGCACGCTTCTCCCCAGGGGAACGGCGCGGCAAGACCAAGACCATGCGCGCCGTACGGATACACATGCAATTCAAAAGGAATGCCTTGCTGACGAAGCGCGCTTGCAAACAGCAAGCTGTTTTCGACGGGCACCGTGGCATCCTCCACGGTATGCCATAAAAAACAAGGCGGCGTTTTTTCAGTCACATGTTTTTCGCACGACAATTCCTCCAGCAGCGCATCTTTCGCCGCGTCGCCCGCCAGATTCCGCATGGAGCCTGCATGCGCATGCGGTCCGCGTGACGTGATGACCGGATAACAAAGCACACCGAAATCGGGCCGCAGCGACACATCGGCTTCGTAACGATTCCAAGCCACCAACGTATGCGCGGCAAGATGCCCGCCTGCCGACGACCCCATGATGCCGAGGCGTTGAGGATCCACGCCGTAATCCTGCGCTGCCGCGCGCACGGAGCCTACCGCAGTCAAAGCATCTTCAAGCATGGCGGGATGTTTATATCCATCGGAGCCGAGCCGGTAGGTCAGGACAAAACAGGCAAACCCTTGGCTCGAAAAATAGTCGGCATATCCCGGTCCTTCGTGTTCCGCCAGCATACCGTATCCGCCTCCGGGACAAATGATCAGACCAATCCCGTTGGCATTCCGCTCCGGAAGCCTGCACATGATACGCGGTGCCGGACCGGTCTGGGCATTTTTTAACAATCCTTGCATCATATTCATACGGTTGATGATTATCATTTAATCCATATTACAGCGGCAGACGAGATATAAATGAGAGAGTTCAACGGATTTAGGATTCTGCTTGCTCATTACGTATTTCCCCGCTTTACGCTAAACTCCAAACGTTTTACGTTCTACTTGTAAGCAAGGATTATCATAAATTATGCATCATAAGCTTTCGACCCGCGGTTTTTCCCTGATGGAATTGCTGGCTGTGATCGCTGTAATGGCATTGCTGGCGGCGCTTATAATTCCGTCGCTTACGTCCATGATGGACAAAGGACGCAGCATGCAGTGCGCGGCGAATTTACGCAATGTAGCCATCACCGCGTTTAATTTTTCTGCGGATTATGACGGGCGCATTCCCGGGCTGGAAAGCATTCATGCAGGTCCGGGTTTTGCCACAGAAAACCCGAACGGGCTTTCGTTTGTGCAGGAACTTCACATCTACGAGTACGGGGCGCGAAACATCGCGTACGGCGATTCGCCGGATACGTTGGCCAAATTGCCTCATTATATATGCCCTGAAAACAAAAAATCCGTAGCGGTCAGTCCGAATGATCTGCGCCGGGTTTCCTATAAGCCGCCCCGCGCCCCTTGGTTGCGCACGGCGTTATGGCGCTTTGGCGAACCGTATGCGGGCCATCCCAATTTAATCAACGGCATGGAGCCTGCCAATTACATGTTAAAACCCAATAATATCCCTTTGGTGACAGGATACGGTTTGTCGGATGTGGTGATGTTAGGCGAAGGCGAAGTTTCCAATGAAGGACGAATCCGGCGCAATACGCCCGTGCTGCGAACGAGGGATCCCGACGGCAATCCGATCATGGATTATAATGTCCGCTTGTCGCACAATCGAAAAAGAGGAAAGAATTACTTATACTTCGACGGTCATGCGCGGCTTGATCCGGACTACGTGGAAAATTTTGATCAGGCGATCAGCATGAAAGAATGGGGTACGGATTTTTATTTGAGCCACTGATGCCCGCGCTTTATACGGGCGCGCAGAAGAAGAAGTCCTCCAACTCCAACCAACAGGAATGTGCCGGGTTCGGGCACCACGGTTTCCCAGGCCGTGCCATACCGCACTTCGTCCCACGTTACATCGGCGCCACTGTTAAACCGCGCATACGCCATGCGGCCCACGCCGACATTCAGCAAATCAACGTCGGATAACGTAGCCAACGGAGCGGGCTCCGGCCCGCCAAGCGTAGGGTTGCGCCACACATGGACTACGTCATTACTTACACCCGCATTATATTCCAAGCGTATCACAAATAAATTAACGCTGGTATCCTGCGCGCCCAGATTCAGCACAAAATTTGTATCGTTGTTGATCCGCAAGCCGAAATTACCCGCGGGAAAGTCAGCGGAACCCGTGCCTAACTGCACTGTTCGATCATTATCGGATCCAGAAAACGCAGCGTTTAATTCAAACGCCCGGTATTGATCACCGACGGAGTCCAATTGCATCAAGAGACTCGCGTACAGGATATCGCCATCCGCACCAAAAGCAGCGCTGGTATTTCTCGCTACACGTCCGTTGACATTATTCACACTGCTAAACAACGCCCCGCCCGCGCCAGCGCTGTATCCTGCATACGACAGTCCCGATGCTTGCACCACCGTGCTGGTAAACGATCCCGTACTCCATGCATCCGACCATCCGGGCACCGTAGGATTAACGCCGGTGACCGTGGCTGTTAAGACATATTCCCCGGACGAGGGGTCGCTACCGGTTAAAAAAGATTCGGTTCCGATTAACGTGGCCTGCGCATGATTCCAACCGGCGAGAAGAATCACCCATAGATGCGTAGTTCGTGTTATATTTTTCATGCTTTCACCTTGGTATGGTTAATGAAAACTAATTTAGTATAGATTAAGGTTCTGGCGTTGTTCAAACTATTTTATCGTATCTCCGTTTTCCCAAAGGGATGGAATCAACAAATCCATTGGATGCCCGGCTAATCCACGCGTTTGCGTGCGCACCAATTGATCCAGCAGGTACACGGTCTGCCGCGCAATTTCGCGGGTATTCTGCCGCATACCGGCAATAGCGGGAGGACCGGATTCGGTCTGATGCAGCGCGACAAAGCCTACATCATCGGGAATGCGGTATCCTGCTTCGCGCAAATACCAGTAATGCCCCGATGTAAACCCGACCACCACATCCGGTTTATGGGCTTGCACCCATTTCACAAACGCTTTGCGGTCCGCATGAGGTCCGAGGTAGATCGGAATGCGTTCTGCGCGAGACAGGTGTTCGGAAATCAATGCAAATGCCGTGCCGTGACGGTCTTCGTCGTCCTCGATTATGGTTTCATGACGGCCTATGGCAAAACCGATGCGTCGGTACCCGCGCGCCAGCAAAGTATGAAACACCGTTTTAACCGTCTGAAAAACATTAGGCCGCACGGTATGAAAAGGGCCCGCTACGCCGTACCGCGCGCACTGAACAATCGAAAACGCGTCCCAGTCGAAATCCTTGCCCCATGTGGCTGGGTCAAAACTTCCGCTGATGATCAACCCTTGCACCGCGCGGTGATAGAGCCGGTGAAACAACGCGGGGACATCGGGAATATCTTCCGGCGTTACCACCGAGACCGTATAACCGAGGCGATGCGCTTCCTCCATCAAGCCCGGGCGATACTGGCTTTCTTTTACATAACGTCCGCCGGGCAGCACAGGGAATTCAAGCAGCGCCACCCCCGTGCCTTTTATGGATCGCGCTTCGCTGAAACGTTTGGATGCCAGCGCCGACAAGACAGGGTTAGGGCGATAGCCGATTTCTTCTGCAATCCGGCGCACACGCTCGATGGTGTGATGTGCGACCTCACCTTTGCCGCGCAAGGCCAACGACACCGTCGCGACCGACACGCCTGCCCGTTCCGCAATATCTTTTAACGCTATACGTGTCATAGCGTTACAATACCTGCATTATTCCCCGGGAAACAAGCGCGGAACCATCACGCGCCCTGAATTCGACGCCCGGCGGTCCTTGGAGCTGGTACGTCAGCTTGTCCCCGGTGCGCTCCCATTCCACGTCCAGCCATCCCTCTTTATGGGCGATACGTCCGCGCGCCTGTGTAATGCCGTGCACCACGGGATCCCATATCCACTGCGAAACATTTCCGGGAATAGCGGGTCGCAGGCCCAGCACATAGCGGGCCGCATACACCGCAGGCGCGCCGCTCCAGCTATGGCACCGGCTCCCCCCGCCTTTCCTCACGAGACAAAAACATTCGGGCAACGTGTCATCGCCCAAGGCCTGCAAATACCCGTAATGATCCTCAATCAATTGCTCGGCCAAATCCGGCCGCCCGTGCCGCGCTAGTCCGGTCAGCAACGGGAACAAACATACAAGTTCCATGTGGCCGCCACCCGGTCCCCGCTCCAAACCGCGCACGAGATTGGCGCGCAGCATGGGCTCAATGTACGCCAGGATCCGGTTGCGCTTGTTCGGCGTTCCGATTTCGTAGGCGATCGCAAGCGCGTTGGCATGCAACGCAGGCGTCCGGGCATGGCGCGATGCATAAAACCGCCCTTCCTGCTCATCCCATAAGCACGCAAACAACGAAGTCGTCACACGCGCCGCCATGGCCTCAAACGCGCGCGCAGCGTCTTCATCGCCCAAAGCGCGCAACAGCACAGCGGTATGGCGTGCCGCTTCAATACGAAGCAGGTTGATTCCGGCGTGCGCTTCCCCTTCCCGTTCCGACGCGAGGATGCCCCAGTCAAAAAAAGGACGTCGTCCCACCAGATTCCATAACCCGGACGAGGCCTCGGTTTCCCAGGATGAGCTGTTCCAAATGCCTTCAAGCGCGTCGCGACAAGCGCGCACGCACGCGGTATCGCCTGTCAATGCCCAGTAATCGTGCAAGGCCATAATCCAGGTAAGCGTGAAATCGTCGTGTGGTTTGCGCAGCCACGACGGCGCGCAACAAGGCAACTGTCCGTCCGGCAAAGGTGCCTGAGCAAACGACAGCAACGTCCGGCGGGCCACGCGAAGATCATGGTTCAATAGGAGATTCAGATGAACAGACACGCGCACATCGTCTATGTAACTCCCGCGCTCGCGCCAAGGACAGTCCGTAAACGCGTCTTCGGTCGAAGCGGTTAATGTTCGGAAACTGACGGGCCATGCCCAGGTTAATGCCGCATGGTCACAGGTAAAACGTGTCTGGTCTTCCGACCATACTTGTCTGCTTCGGATGCGCACATCATGCAGCGTCAGCGGCGCCGGCCCGCCGGTGGCGGGCACACGTAACGTAATTTGCAGAAATTTACCGCCACGCGGGTGAAATCCCTCTACGACTTGCCGCCCTCCGCGCAGAATATACCGGTCCGCGCTGTCCGTGAACGGGTGGGATTGATATAACGCGACCATGCCGGACTCAGCTTGCCAGTCATCGTACGCTACATCCAGCACACTGCCTGCGGGCGCTTCTACTTCAAGACGCGTATGCCCGAGATATTCGCCGGCAAAAGAAAAACACCACGTAGCGGCGCGCGCATGCCTGGATGCATGCGCATGCCACGACTCGATGGGCACATGCCGCACCGCGCCCGGGGCCAAAGCATCCCAGCCCATCATACGCGCGGGCGCACACGCCCCAGCATCGCCATAGATCGCGTACCCCTCGGGAAAACGCTGTTCATCGCGTAACACGGCGTTGGTCAAGACGTCCCGCGCTGTTTCCTGTGTAACATAAAACACGCGCGGATCGGCGCGGTCACGAGTCGCATGCAGCGTTACCCCGGACGCGCGCGGAATACCAAGCAGGTAGGACCAACGCGACGTCAACACTTCCACACGCCCGGACAACCGACTCCATCCTTGAGACAAATCCAGCTCCGTATAACCCCGGTTACCATGCGCCATGCAGGTTATGGTAGGCACCGGGACCCCGTTGAAAAAAAGATCGCTCCAAAAACATCCCAGACGGATGATTTGGGCGTTCGGGGACCACAACCAGGTTTGAAAAGCAATCCATGGTTTGACATGTCCGTCGCGCATAAGCGCTTGTTCCGCTTCCGGATCGCACGCCACGAAACCCACGCGGCGCTCGTCGTCCGAAAGCGCTCCGGCTACTTCAAGTCTACGCGGGAAAACGTCATCAAACGGCAACGGTATTCCGCTAAAAGGCTTAAGAGGCCCCCATGGAACCTCGCGACACACCACAGGCGCGGCTGGCTTGTCTATATCCAATAAGCGCGTATCGCAAATTTCCACAGGCGACTGCGCAAAACTATACAAAGGCGCTTCGGACGACCAGGCTGACATGCGCCGCGCAGTCCACGCGCCCGGGGTACCCAGATCATGCCCGCCGCAACAGCCTGCCGCGATAAACCCGGGGCGACTATCCGGCATGTGCTGGTAGGACGGCGCGCCGAAATAATTAACTTCCACAACGATGACATTTTCCCCCGCGCGCATTGTATCCGCGAGAGACACGGTGTCGTATTCGGGATACGCCGTCACAAAACGGCCCGGTCCGGTCTGTACGAAATGCCCATTGATCCACAAGCGATACCGCGTATCGGCAAACAAGTGAAGTATGGCTGCCTTGTCTTTTTCAGTCAGAACGAAACAACGCTCGAATCGCACAAAAACATTTCGCTCCATCCCGGAAGATTCAACCCACACAAAGCGGGATTGCTCGAAACACGCTGATGACAGATGATTATGCACAGCGCATTCATAATCGGTTCATCACGGATTCCTATCCCAAAACATTTAAAACCGTTTAATTCAGGGCATTTATAAGACAACGCATACGGTATTTGGCTTCGCAACGGACGCGGTACAGATTATGCTTGAGGCATGAAAAAATTTGGTAAGCACCGCGCGCTCGGCGCCGCGTTTTTTTTCTGCATGGTCTGCCCGAACGGACAGGCCACGCAAGACGGCATGCCTTTTAATTTTCAGAAGCGGCCGGCGCATTTCCGGGTCACGACCAATGTAATCAACCGGGCGCTGGAGCCGTTTACCGTGACCATGCCTTCGTTTGGAAACACGTTAAAACGGGACGCGCAGGATGGATTTGAACCGGTTACATTCCGTACACAAATCATGGCTGGCTCGAATGCCGTGAAGCGGATTTATTCGGCGCACCCGGCTGGCATTCATCATTATAACTCATGGGGCTCGGGCTATCTGGACGGGGCGGATGTGCGGGTGTACCGGGTATACAACCGGGCATTAAAGCTGGTGCGACGCGATCGCGTGGCCAGCGGAGGCACGGTTGTTGAGCAATGGAACATAAGTATGGAGCGCGTCTTGCCGCCCGATGCCTCGGAAGGTTATTGGGGATGGGCGCCCTGGAGCAGACCGGGCACGGAAGACTGGTTTACCGTCATTGCGGTGGACCAAGCAGGCCGTCGTTTTCCGGGGAATGCCGTAAAGCTGAGGCGACCGGACGGCACGCATCCGAATAACGCCGATGCAAAAAATGCGACGCACACGTTTCGTGCCGATCCACGCGCCCCGGTGGAAGGGTCGCTAACCGGTCCGGACGATGTGCACGCCGTGATCACGGACGAAAATCTAGTGCGATTGACGTGGACCCCTTCCACCTCCCCCGACTTGGCCGGGTATGTGCTGGCGCAGTCCGACACGGATCCGTCCGGGCATCGGGGCGTCTATCTGGAGCTGGAAACCGCGCCTGCATCGGAAGAAGCATATATCCGGGAAGGCGACCTGATTATCATCAGCACGGAATGGAGGGCTTTTGATCGTCGCCTGCTATCCCATCGGCTTGGCGGACTGGACGACATCATACGTTCCTATTTTCCCGGAAATATACCGAATGGATTTTACCCCTACGACGTAGAAGGCAAAACATGGACACTTGAAGATCACAAACCAAACACGCCGGTCACGGAACCGGGCCGCACGTATTTGGCGATGACGCTCCGCGATGGAGACGTGGAAAAAATTGGCAAACATGGCATTCCGCACATTTCCACAACTCAGCAAGACTATTACCCCGTGCCGCATCCTGCGGAATACATTATGGAAGTCTGGCTGAAAGCAGACCGTGACGATGCGCCGCCCGTGGTGTTCGAGCATGACGGGGATGCGCGGGTCGGCGGGTTTGTTACGCCGTACAGCATGCAACCTTCTACGTCGTGGCAAAAATTCGAGTATCGTTTTACGGGACGCTCCGCGGATCAGGGACATCATGCCTATTTTGTGTTAACCTGTCGCGGACCCGCGACGTATGCCGTGGATAATTTCCGGGTTTACCGCGCGGACACCCCCTACCTGGGCCTGCTGCCCGAGGAACAAGATCGTTATCGGGAGTCCGGCATGATGGCGATCCGCACACACGGCCCGATCAAGACAGGCGAAACAACGTATAGCATGGATGCATTTACGAGGCCGGGCGGCGTGATTCAGGGCATTTGGCGTGGCAATACCTTGCCCCAAATGCTGCGCGAAATGGAAAAGCTAGGCACGCGCCCCTGGCTTCAAATTGAATACCACATGAGTCCGGAAGAGTGGCTGGGCTTTGCCGAATACATCGCGGCCCCCTACGATCCCGCCGTGGATACGCCGGAACGCAAACCCTGGGCGGCGCGCCGTTATGCGCAAGGCCGCGCGGAACCGTGGACCGAAGCATTTGACCGCATTTATTTCGAACTGGCCAATGAAACATGGAACCGCATTTTTTCGCCATGGATATTTCATGACATGCCGGATCACGGCGCCGGACAGCGCGTCGCGCGCGGCGAAGTATACGGGATGATGCATGATTATGTGGTCGGCTTGCTTCGCTCCAGTCCATACTGGACCGATGCGATAGACGCCAAATTCAAGCATGTGCTGGGCGGGTGGACGATTAGCAGTTATAGCCGCGAAGCCGTAAAGGGATCACAAACCGGGGCGTTCATTACCATCGCCGCCTACAACGGGGGTTGGGACGAAGGCGAAGGGCCGCCACGTAAAAATCCTTACAGTTATTTTACGACGCTGAATCAAGCCAATATCACGACATCCCACCGGGCCGCCGCTCTGGCGGATACAGTACAATACGCCGCAGCCCAAGGCAAAATCGTGCAAGCGGGCACTTACGAAGCGGGGCCGGGATATGCCATGAACGGGCTGAACGGGGCGCGCGTAAGCCGCGAAGAAGCACAGGAACAGGAAGAAGTGATGAAAAGCAAACTCGCGGGCGTGGCCACGTTGGATGCATTTCTCTTGCAGGCTCAATTTGGATTTGCGCTACAGAATTATTTTACCTTTAGCGAAGGCGAACGCTGGACATCGCATACCCGTTGGTGGAACGGCGGCCGGGCTCATCCCGCTTTTCTGGCATTGCAACTCTTCAACAAACTCGGCGCCGGAGATCTGCTACAGGTGGAAACCGTAAATGTGAGCACAGTGAATTACCCCGCCGTGCGTCGCAGGAAAGCGCAAGATAACGCGCCTCTGGCCGCGCTTTATGCTGTTCAAAACGGCGACACGATGACGTTGTTCTGCATCAACCGGGCCTATCCGGGCTTTCCGGAAAAAGAAGATGACGGGATTTCGGCGTTTGAAGTCGAACTTCCGTTTAAGCAAGCGCAACAGATTACGCTCTACCGGATGTCAGGCGCGATTACCGATCATAATCTGAATGACAAACGCGTGCAGATCGAACGCGTGGCGCTGGAAACGGAAAACGTATTGGATGGCTCGGGGCGCTTCACGATAAATGAACCGTCACAGGGACTTCCTCCCGGCGAAATGCATATTTACACTTTTGAAGGAATATCTCATTAAAAGCTTACAGAGGTGCCCTTGACAGGCGCGAGCATTTTACGCTAATTATAAGCAATTAGTTTATGCGACACCAGTGTACCATACAAAATGCTGTTCCTTTAGCCCTGTTAGCATGGGGCTCTCTTTTCATGCCCGTTAGCTTTGATGCGCATGCGGCTGTATTGGTCTCGGAACAATTTTCCTACGGAGGCTCAAGTGGCACCCTGGCCGGCAATGACGGGGGACACGGGTGGGATGGCGCCTGGAGCGGGGGCAACACGTTGTATCAGACCGGAAGCTTGACTCATCCCGATTTAACGGTGGCCGGTGGGCGCGCACAAACCATTTCAGATCAATCCACGTTCAGGGATATTGATACGGCTTCCATAGCACCCAGCCTTCTGGATGGAGGAAAACTCGGGGTGAACGGATCAACTTTATGGCTGCGCATGAATCTACGCATGGAAGGCACTAACTTCGACAGGACCACGGCTCCGGGCTGGGGCGGATTATCGCTTTTTGACGGGGGGAGTGAACGGTTATTCATGGGCAAGCGCAACAATAGCACGCGGTGGGGCGTGGAACGCAGCGGACAAGGTCCCACAGGCAATTTAAGCATGACACAACCCGCTCAGGCGTGGATTGACTTAAACATCATGATGATCGTGCGCGTGGATTATTCCGCAGGTAGCGAATCATTAAGCGCGTGGTGGCTGACCAATTCCGTGCCGCTGGATATCAACGGATTCCCGGATGAAAGTCAGCTTCCAACAGCCAACACCATGACCATCAACGATATGCGGTTTGATCGCGTGCGCATTTCGTCCGGAAACGATGCCGAATTAAGCATGGATGAATTTTTTATGGCGACGGATTTCAACGATTTATTTCCCGGTGTGGTTCCCGAACCGGGCACGATGTCCCTGCTCCTCGCGGGAGTCGTGGTTCTACGCCGGTTGCGCTTGAAAAAGCTTGTTTGACGCGCGGGATGCGGAACTCATCCAGAACATCTCCGGCTTGCCATGATTCGTATGCGTCAAATAATACAGTTCGCCCTACCACTTCATCCCGGGTAACCGTAAATATCCCGACCAGCGGCATGCGATCTCCTGTTTCCCTGAAACGAATATATCCATAATCACCCGCGGGTCCGCTGGAATTAATGCCACCCGCGTCATAATACACTACGCCCGGGCCTGCGTCATAGGCGTCAAACCGCTCTTCAATCAAAGGATTCGTTCCGGGGCTCTCGTCGTTCAGCGGCCTCAACAAAACATCTTCCATGCGGCGTCCTACGCGCAGTTCGTCTATCCACGCATGCCTTCGTTTGTCTTCCCCCAATAACGTCAACGTATCAAAAACAACTTCCCATGGCTCGTCCAGAACCAATTCCGCGTCCCACGAAGAGGGGGGGGCGGACGGCATGGATTCGGGAGCTTGATAGAATTTCAGTGTCCCTTTTGTTTTCCCGCCTTCAACCGCTATGCGCGCCAGCACAAAAAAAGGTTGTTCCGGTATGTGTTCGAGGCCTTCCGGGGCTAAAGCGCGGGCGGTAATCGCGGAGGCGTCGCCCAATTTTAATTCGAGATGTCCGAAACGATTGTCCGCCGGGTCATGTACACGTATGGTGGCGATTTGCAGGAAGCGGGACGGGTCTTGGTTGGATGTAAAACGCCATCCGCCCAGATTCTCCGCATACCAGCCTTCACGTTTCTGATACAGATAGCCGATCCACAAAGCGCGATCAGGTTCTAGCTCCACCGGCTCTAGCGCGCGTTCCGCCTGCATCGCGGTTTTGGCGAGCGTGCCTGCCCGGCGTGTGCTGAGCGAACGTCCGACCGTTTCGTATCCTGGATACGTGATGCGCTCATTTTCCTCCAACAGAAAAATCCCGGGCATACCGGACGGGCAGTTCCGGTCTACGCGGGCTTTCCATGGCCCGGCAAACCCCTTACCCCCGTTCATGCAATCCAACTGCGCTACGCGCATCGGGAACGTGACAGCCTGACTGTGATTGTGTCCGTTAAAAACAAGATGAACATAGGGCTCAAAAAAATGAGGACGCCAGATAAAGCGGGATTCGTCCGATGGCACATGGCGCCGTATTGGATGGACCGGTCGGTGATGCGCGACAAACGTCCACGCGGACGGAGCCCAGTCCAAACCGGCCAGCCATTGTGTCTGTCGCGCAAAGTGGGCGCGTGCGTCTTCTACGGCGGCCTCGGTATCCAACGCGATGAAACGCGCTCCGGCTACGTCAAACGAATAGTAAAATCCTTCGGCGCTCCCCTGCCCGTTCGACGGCAACCGGAACTGATCCAAATAAAGCTTTACGCCTTCCTTGTTTCCTTCGCCCCCATACGTGTCGTGATTGCCGATCAACGGCATGATCACCATGGAATGAAATAGATCCTTACGGTGTTCGGGCTCAAGTGAGTTAAAAAAAGCGTCCCACTGAGTCTGCGAAAAACCGGTATCCACAAGATCGCCCATCAGCCACGCAAACAAAACGTTCTCCTGCTGCGCCAGCCATGCGCCCGCTTTCTGCCATAGCGAGCTGGGTTGCTCCTTGCCTTGCACGTCCCCGATCACGGCAAACGTGAACGAATCTGCTTCAAACGGCGCGGTTCGGAATCGGCACTCCGGCCCCCACAGCCCTGCTTCATCTTCTACGCGGTACCGGTATACGGTATCCGGTTCGAGGTCTGTGAGGCGCACATGATGCTGATACCCGCCTGCCGAGGAAAAGCTTTCCCCCGTCGTGACATGCTCCTGGCCTTGAGCATCTATCCACTTCACGCGCGACGTTTGCCGCATGTCGCGCGTGCGCCAGCTTACGGTGACCTCGTGACAAGGATTGCCCGACCACGTTGCGTGAATGTTTAAAGGGCCGCTTTCTCCGGCGGTCACCAGGCACAGCGGAAACACGAACAAACCAATGCTAACCCATATTTTATTCATGCCCACCAGCATACCTTATGCTTTCCTTTCGGAAACCTGCGGCGCAGCCGATTCATCTAAATCCGTTGATTCCGGTTTTCTCCACGGGGCTTCTCCATTGTGTTCATCGCACGGAACAGGCATAGTACCAATCGCATATACTTTTGGGTAGAGAACGGAAGGTAGGGCGGGCTGGCCCAGCCCGCCGCGGCGGCGTAGGCCACGCCGCCCTACCAGTGAATTAATTCTCATAACTTTGGTATGACATACGGGATGCAAAAAAACAATCGCGCAGAACAACGAACGATCTGGCTGGTACGTCATGGCTTGCGGCAGGATTTTGTGCAAAAGGACTGGGGCCAAACGGCGGCGCGCCCGTACGACAGCCCTCTGGCCAAGCAAGGGCGCCTGCAAGCGAAAGAAACCGGGCTTTTTCTAAAAGACAAAAACGTAGAAGTCATTTATTCCTCACCCTTTCTTCGCGCCGTGGAAACCGCCGCAGGCATTTCGGACATTATTGGCGCACCTATTCGTATTGAGCACGGTTTGGCGGAAGTCTTTAAAAAAGAATGGTTTGAAAATCCTCCGGCTTTTATACCCGTGGACGAACTTAAACAGCGTTTTCCCGCAGTAGACGCCTCGTATCGTTCGCGGGTAAGTCCCGATTGGCCGGAAGATGATCAAAACGGGCAATTGGATGGCCGATGCGCCCTTACCGTGAAAGCGCTGTTAAGCGATAAATGGACTACGGCTTTATGGGTCGGCCACGGGGCCTCGGTTGGGAGCGTAGGTGTAAATCTGATTGGCCATGCCCGTGATGTCTGCTTCCGTATGTGCGGACTGACGGGATGGATTTCGGGTCCGGACGGATGGAGCGTCATATATTCGGGGGTGAACCACTTATCTATTACGGAAGATGAAATCAAATTCCATGTATGACGCACTGCAATCCGGCCTTGCCACGGGCTGGAACACCTGGTGGACGCGCAGCATGCTCGCGCATGTGCTGATGCCTCAAGCCTTGTGCGTGAACCTTTCCATTAAACATTACGCGCACCACACGTTGACCGAAGCGCTGGTATATCCTCCTGGAGAAAAAAATCGTCCACGTATTCATCCCGGTTTACGTCGGGAAGATGGTTCCTATACGGAATTGACGTTGTCATGGGAAGGCGTTGTTCTGGAAATTCAAAGCGCGGTGGACGGCGAGGATTTGCTTTTATTGATTACTCCGCAGACCATCCCTGTGAAAACGCCTGTGTTACTAGCGGACATGGGATTCCTGTGGAATCGTTCAGGCACAAGTTGGCGCGAAGGGGATACCATACGATCGAGTCTTTCGCACCGTCTGACGCTTTTCCCGGCCGGCGCGCTGGTGGAAGAATACGATTTTCCTTTGCGCACCCCTTATTTGGCTTTAGCTCTGGATCAACCTGTAGCTTTGTGCACAGGCAAACGGCGCACGCGGGAAACCATACAAACGTGTATTGCGGCTCAACGGCCTACCGCGCCACGCGATGAAAAAAGCGAATTAAAACAAGTCATGCTTAACAGTCTGGCTTGGAACACCATTTTTGAGCCTACATGGAACCGGGTTGTGACGCCGGTTAGCCGTGTATGGAATACCGGTTGGGGCGGATGCGTGCTTTTTTGTTGGGACACCTATTTCGCGGCGTGGATGGCCGCGGCGTGCGGCCAGAAGGAATTGGCGTACGCCAATGCGATGGAAATCACCAAGCGCCGCACCGACGAAGGATTTGTTCCAAATTTTTCCGGAGCCAACGGGGCCAAGAGCTGGGACCGGTCACAACCGCCGGTGGGCTCGTTGACGTTCCTCCACCTGTTTGAGCAGTTTGGCGATCGCTGTGTCATCGAGGATGTTTTTGATGATTTATTGGCGTGGAACCGCTGGTGGATCCATGCTCGCTTGACCGACGGCCTGCTTTGCTGGGGCTCACATCCGTTTAATGACCATTATCGGATCGGTTTCCGTCACGAACATAATGGCGTAAACAAACGACTAGGCGCGGCGCTGGAATCGGGCTTGGACAATTCGCCTCTTTACGACGACATCCCTTTTGATGAACAGCGCCATCAGCTAATGCTGCATGATGTCGGGCTAAATGCGTTGTATGTAGCGGACTGTGACGCCTTATCCTCGCTAGCGGCGGTCCTGAACCGCCCGGAACAGGAAGAGCTCAAACAGCGGGCGGATCGTTTCAGGCAGACAACCCATGCGCGTTTATGGTGTTCATCCACCGGGTGTTATTTAAATCAACGGACGGATACCGGCGAATCTTCACCCCGTATTGCCCCCACTGCATTGTATCCCTTGTTGGCGGACATGCCCACGCCTGCGCAAGCCCGGCAGTTGGTGCAGGCTGTTTTTTGGAACCCGGACATCATGCATGGCGAGTGGATGCTACCCTCTATTGCGCGGCGTGATCCGGCCTATGCCGATAATAATTACTGGCGCGGACGCATCTGGCCCCCGTTTAATTTTCTCGCGTACCTTGGACTGCGTCGCGCGGGCTTCCACACCGAATGCCGGGAGCTAGCCGGGAAATCGAAACGTTTGCTGTTGCACGAATGGCGTACCCACGGACATGTGCACGAAAATTATAATGCCGATACCGGACAAGGATGCGACGTGCCCAACAGCGATCCGTTTTACCATTGGGGCGGTTTATTGGCATGGATTGCGCTGGACGATGCGCGCCGGACAAGTGAATGCTTATCCTTTAACCGCGCCAGCGGCGAGGCCGCGCACAAATAGTTTCATGCAAAAGATGAACAAAATAAACAACGGCACGCTGGCAATCAAAAACGCAGCCATGATCTGGCCCCACTGCTTGACGTATTCGCCGTCCAAATAAATCAGTCCGACGCCTAATGTAAACAGTTCCTTGTCGCGCAGAATAATCAGCGGCATCATAAAATCATTCCATTGTGACAGAAACGCCAGAATGGCAAGCGTCCCGATAATAGGCGCGGCCATAGGCAAGACAATATGCCGGATTTGCTGAAGATGCGATGCCCCGTCAATTTGCGCGGCTTCAAATAAATCGCGCGGAATATCCTCGATAAAATTGCGCAATACAAAAATTTTAAACACTTGTCCCCCGGCTATGCCTATCACAATCAATGCCCACAACGTGTTAAGCAAGTTCATGCTTTTAAGAAGCATAAACAGCGGGACGATATTGGCTACGCCCGGCATCAGCATCAGGATCAGGAAAAAATACCAAAGCACACCGTGCAACGGCATGCGGTAACGGGCAAAGAAATAAGCCGCCATAACAGCCAGGATCATGGAGAAAAACGTAATGGATACCGTTACAAAAACTGTGTTGGCAATATACGGTCCGATTAATTGAAACCCGAATGCAAGATTTTCCCATGCCCACTCGCGCAAACCGACCGGCCACCAGGGATTCAACATAAACGTGGTATTATCTTTGCCGCTGATCTGGATCATCATGTACATCGGAATGAGTTCCATAGCCAAAACCAGCCAGATAATCGCGTGCTTGGGTAAATCCACAAAACGCTTTTTACGCGCGACAACGGTTTCGGTAACAGCGCTCATTTATCCACCCGCACGTATTTGTTGTTGATATACGTCAGAAACAGAATGAAGAAAAACAGCACCATGCCCAACGCACAAGCATAGCCGAATTCGCCGGCCACAAAACCGCGATTAAACATCCAGAGGCCGGGCACCATACCGCGCCCGCCCGCGCCGCCGGAATCGCCCAGCAGCAGCAATTGCAACCCAAAACCCTGAAGTGTGCCGATAATCAACAGCACAAGCATAATGCGTATTTGAGTCATGATCAGCGGGAACTCGATGAATTTAAATTTCTGCCAGGACGTCGCTCCATCCAACTCCGCCGCTTCATACACTTCCGTTCCAATAGCCTGTAACCCCGCAAGGTAAATCAACACGCCGACGGCGCCTATCCACGGGAAACCCCAGATAATTAACGAAGGCACAATCAAGTCCGGCGTGCTTAACCAGGCAATAGGTATGCCTTCCCGGAACACGCCCCACCCGAAAAGGGAATCCATGTGTACCAGCACTGTTTTTAAGCCCGTGGCGTCCAGAATCCGGTTTAGGAATCCGAGGTTGGGATCAAAAAAGAATTTCCAGATAAACAAAACCACTAGATGCGGAACAATCATTGGAATGACCACAAGAACGCGGTAATAGTATTGCCATTTATCGCTGCGCAAACGATGAATCAATACCGCCAGGAGAATCGAGGGCACCATTTTCAGGATATTGGCGGCAATCAAAATACTAACCACACCGAACGAGCTCCAGAAAACCTGATCGTTCCAAATCCGGCGGAAATTGGTGAACTGGATAAACTGTTTGACTTCGCCACCTTGCCACTCGAAAAAGCTGTGGTACACCGCGCTGATCGCCGGATAATAAGAAAACGTGGCCACAAAAAGAATGGAAGGCAGTACAATCAAGTACAGCCGCCATTCGTGCAGCGCTTTTCTTAAACTAACCGTTTGCGGCGCCATTTAATACTCCAGACTTAATCCCATGGTTTCGAATTCCGATTCCACCCATAACATCATCGTTTCTTGATCTACGGCGGCTTCCAGTGTTTCCGCGAGCCGGACACGATCGAGTTCTTCGCTGGTTTCACTTTCTGAAAGCATAATCAGCGATCCTAGCAACGAATCCCCTCTTCGCCACTGGCGAATACGTCCGGCGTGCGATAGCCGAAACCCTTCGATCACCGCTCCAGGCATACGCTCGGTCATGATCGTTGCGAATTCCCCAGGTGATCCATCATAATCCAGTAACGTATGCAGGTAATTACGAAAAACCCTTTGACCGTCCGCGCCGAAATAAGGCACGACTCCTCCGGTATAGCCTTCCACGATCAAATCGAACGGTTTGACTTTTTCCGGAAGCTCCACCCCGATTACCGAGGGCAACCATAAGCTAATATCGCTGAATGTTTGATTGCCTTGCTGACTGGTAATAAAGCGCAGGAAATCCAACGCTTCCTCCGGATGTTTGGATTGCTGGACAAGGCCAAAGGCTGCTCCGGCGCTGTATCCGGCTTCGGATAAAGGACCCAGAATATAATCCTCGTACTTCGGGTCATTGCGCGACGGCATAGGAATCGGAAATGCCGCAATTTCAAAAGGAGCCTGAGCATACATGCTTCCAATATCCCAACTGCCGCTGGCCGTCATTAACGCGCGGCCTTGCACAAAATAAAACATGGCATCGTCCCGGAGCAAAGACAGGAATCCGGATTGCATATGCCGCCCGACTTCACGCATCGCTGTTAATGCAACGGAAACCGAGGGGTTCGAATAATCCCAATTTCCCTTCAAAAAATGCATCCACGCTTGATCGCTCGGTAATATCAAATTATACGTGGTGCTAAGCTCCAACGCCATTTTTTGCGTTAAACTGGTCCAGAGTTGCAAAAGGATCATAGGAGCGTTGTATTGACTTCCGGCAATCGGGATCAGCACTTCTCCTGTTTCTTGGGCGTACGCATGCACCAAATCACACAGTTCGATCAATTCGTCGTACGTGGCCGGCAAAGGACGGTCACCGGCAATGCGCCGGTATAAATCCTTGTTATAATACAAGCGGACTGTGAACATCGCTGTCGGGACGCCATAAAAGTCCAGTAAACCGGGATTATAGGACGGGGAGCCGGCCAAACCGTCCACAAAGGTATCGCGCCAAGGCAATCCTTCGAGTTCCGTCCCTTCGTTATACGGATTGGGTTGGTTTACTTCTTTCATCAACGGCGTGAAATACCGGGCCATTCGCTCATCGGACATGGGCCGGCCGATTTCGATTAAATCAGGCGCGGTGCCCCCTACAAGTTGCGTGATAAGCCAGTTGGAATAAACCCGTTCGGGAATCAACATTTGTTCGACGCGCACATGGGGATGACGTTCTTCGTATTGACGGATCAGCTCATCAAACGCTCCACGAATTCCGCTTTCCAGTTGCCAATGCGCAAAACGAATAACCACACGATCGGGATCCGCAGCTTCCCGTCCACGGTCCATAATGCGCCAAGCCGCCCATAAAAAACAAAAAGCCACCAACGAAAAACCAATGGTGTTCATGATGCGATCACGGTTCATGGGGCAACCTCCTCATTCCCGGGAAGTTCCTGAAGAATTTTGCCCACCATATAGTGACGGCTGTCGCGGGGAAATTCGTCATAGAATTTTTGAAAATACGTGCGCGCTAACGCGAGGTCACCGGTTTCGCGCGCCAGATTTCCAATTTGCACATACGCGTCCGCGCGTCGCTGCCACCGTTGCACCCGATCCACATCGGCTGCCATTAAATACGATAAAGCGCGCTCGGGCTCCAAGTCATAATGAAAGCATGCTTGCGCGAGCGTAAGAAAAAGCGGACGCCGGATTTCCTCCCGCGTGAGCCGGGCTCCGCGTTTTTCCAAATCATGCAACGCTTCGCGTCGCTTTTCTTCGGACATGTTCCCGTATAACAGAAACGGCGCCGCTTTCAGCAAGGCCAGCTCCCCCCACACCGATTGCGGCGCCTCGTCGGCCAGCGCCAGCAAGCGTGTGATCGCGCGCGGCCGGTCAGCAGGCTCGGCATGCATTAATTCCACGCGCGCCAGAAAAAAACGCGCCGCCAGGCCATACGTGTCCCCGGCATTTTTTTCAATCAACGATTCCAGCAGAGCCTGTGCTTGTTGGATGTTTCCCTCGGTGCGTGGCTGCACATTCAATAAAGCAATCGCTTGTCCAAACAACGCTTCCCGATCGCTTTGGTTTTGAGCGAATGCATTTTCAAAATAGGTGTGCCCGTCGGAAAACTGCAGAAGACGAATGGACTCCCATCCCGAAGCGTGGCGGACCCCAACGTCTGCCCAGCCGGTCGCCACACTTATCCAGCAGCCAACCCATAGCGTAATGTATCTTGCGCTTGTCGTCATATTTGTTCGATCATCATGAAGGCCAACGTCACACTTGACTACTCAAAAAATACTCTCCACGTTTACAAAGTAAGCTGAAATTTATAAAGGAAATGTTTTCATGACTATATCACCCAAAACCGATGCTCACATTGACTTGCTTGTGCCCACCAGCATGGGCGTGCGTTTAACCGCCGCCGAGGGACAGCCGATGCATTGCGGCGGACCGATGATGATGCAAGTCACCAGCGCCGAATCCAATGTAGCCAGTGTATCATCGTACCTCGGACTTAAGACCAGAATTCTTACTAAATTCGTTAAAGGCAGTCCTATTTCGCGATTGATCAAAGATAATCTCGCTTCACGACATATGGATGTGGAAGGGCCGGAAATCGAACAAGGCGGCGCGTGGGGATACCGCCATCAATTTAATATTGCCGATAGCGGCTACGGAGCGCGCGGCCCCCGCGTGTGGAATGATCGCGCGGGCGAAATCGGTCGCACGTTGTGCGCCAAAGATTTTGATCTCGAACGCATTTTTGGCGACGAAGGCGTGCGCATTGTCCATCTTTCGGGCTTGATCGGCGCGTTATCCACAGAAACAACACAATTTTGTCTGGATGTCGCGCGCATGGCCAAAAAACACGGAACGTGTGTGTCGTTTGACTTAAACCACCGGGCCTCGTTCTGGAAAGGACGTGAACAGGAACTGCGTGAGGCCTTTACTGAAATCGCGTCCGTTTCAGATATTCTGGTTGGCAACGAAGAAGACTTTCAATTATGCCTTGGACTGGAAGGACCCGAGCCGGGCGGCCAGGATATCGCGGCCAAAATCGAAAGCTTTAAAGGCATGATTCGCGCGGCACGCAACGCGTATCCGCATGCAAAGGTATTTGCAACGACTTTACGGGAAGTCGTCAGCGCCAATTGCCACCGATGGGGCGCCATTGTGTCGGAAAGCGATAACTGGCATGTGGCGGAACCACGCGAAATCGGTGTGCTCGACCGCATTGGCGGCGGGGACGGTTTTGTAGGCGGGATGCTTTATGCAATTCTTCAGGGATGGGAACCGGAAAAGTGGCTCCAATTCGGTTGGGCCAGTGGCGCGCTTGCCACCACCTTGTTGACCGACTATGCGCAGCCTGCCGACGAAGATCAAATATGGAGCGTGTGGAAAGGCAATGCGCGCGTGCAACGGTGATGTTTGAGTTCTGATCATTATCGTCTAGTATCCGGGCAGGACGGAGCCTGCCCCTCCCGAGCAACCAATTGTGTCTACATCATAGAGCCTGCCTCTGCTCTGCGGGGATAAGCATGTTTTTGATGTTTTTATGATTTAATGACGGCTGAAATCCGCTATCCTCTCGCCTTTTATGAGCGAAAAGGAACAAGACGAATTATCCCAATCCGAAACGCACGCGACGCGCATTGTTCAACGATTGCGCGACGCAGGGTTTACGGCGTATTGGGCAGGAGGCTGCGTGCGTGACCGCTTGATGGGACGCGCGCCGAAGGATATTGATATCGCGACCAATGCGCCGCCCGACGCGATTCCGCCTCTTTTTGAAAAAACAGTGGCGATCGGCAAATCATTCGGCGTCATCGGCGTCGTGATGGATAAACACTTGTACGAAGTGGCTACGTTCCGACGCGATGCCGCCTACGAAGACGGGCGTCGCCCCACGTCGGTGACGTTTACCGATGCGAAAGAAGATGCGCAACGTCGCGATTTCACCGTCAATGCCCTGTTTTATGATCCGCTGGATGATAAAGTAATTGATTACGTGGACGGCGTCGCCGACATTGAACGTCGCGTGCTACGCACAGTCGGCCGCGCGGAAGAGCGGTTTCAGGAAGATCACTTGCGCCTGCTGCGCGCTATCCGGTTTGCGTCGGTGCTGGATTTCACCATTGAACCGGCGACTTTTGCGGCTATACAAACCCACGCGGATTTATTGAAACGCATTAGCGTGGAGCGAATTCAACAGGAACTGACGCGCACGTGGCTGGAAGCAATCCGGCCGGGAGACGCACTGCAACTCCTGCTTGATTCCGGCCTGCTTCGCGTCGTGTTGCCAGAAGTGGCCGCTATGGACGGGCAGGAACAGCCTCCCGAATTTCATCCCGAAGGCGATGTATTCCAGCACACTAAAATCATGATGAACCTTATGGGGGAGCGAGACACGGTTCTGGCCTGGTCGGTGTTGCTGCATGACATCGGCAAACCGCCTACGGCGTCGTTAGGACCGGGCCGCGACGGAGAAACACGCATACGGTTTGATGGACACGATAAAGTGGGCGAGCGCATGGCACGCGAGATCCTGAGCCGCCTGCGTTTCCCCAACAAAATCATCGAAGCAGTGTGTACCTGCATCGGCAATCACATGCGGTTTATGCATGTGCAGGAAATGCGCAACGCCAAATTGCGTCGTTTCGTCGGCAGTCCGTTTTTTGACACCGAGATGGAATTGCACCGGTTGGATTGTCTAAGCAGCCATGGCATGCTGGATAATTATACTTTTCTTCAATCGTATATGAATCAACTGGCCCACGAACCCGTGCTGCCCGAGCCTTGGCTTACCGGACACGATATCCTGGCGATGGGCGTTCCCAAAGGGCCGGAAGTCGGACGCTGGTTACGGCGCGCCTACGAATTGCAACTGGAAGGCGCGGCGTCTGATCGCGAATCGTTGCTTGCTTTGATCCGGAAAGAAATTAAATGATTACCGTAAGTGACTTGGCAAAATCATTCGGCGACCGTGAATTATTCAGCGGCGTATCCCTACAAATAAATCGTGGGGACCGCATTGGATTGATCGGTCCGAACGGGTCCGGCAAATCCACATTATTTTCGTTGCTGCTGGAAGCCGATCATCCCGACGACGGGACCATCGCGAAAGAACGCGACGTCACCGTAGGCCACCTACCTCAGGAAACCGCGCCGATTGGCGATGAAACCGTGCTGGAACTAGCGACCGCGATTAGCGAAGAAATGGTGACGCTTCGGCAGAAACTACGCATGCTGGAATCCGACCCGGATCATCACGACGACAACTACCACGAATGGCAGACGCGTTTTGATCATCTTGGCGGGTACCAATTGGAACCGCGCGCGAAAACGATACTCAAAGGGCTGGCATTCCGGGATCGGGATTTCGATCGCCCGTTGCGTGAAATGAGTGGTGGCTGGATTATGCGCGCGCATTTGGCCCGGCTTCTTGTGCAGCAGCCGGATTTATTGATGCTGGACGAACCCACCAACCACCTTGATCTTGAAGCGTTGATCTGGTTCCAGGATTACATCAAAACCTATCCCGGCGCCTTGTTATTGATTTCCCATGACCGCTCATTGTTGAATGAAGTCATCAATACAATTTATGAACTGCGTCAACAGCAGGTTTTCCAGTATCGCGGCAATTACGACACGTACCTGCGGTTGCGGGATGAACAACAAGCGCAACAGGAAGCGGCCTACAAAAACCAGCAGCGCAAAATTGAACAATTGCAACGGTTCGCCGACCGCTTCCGCGCCAAAGCCAGCAAAGCCGCGCAAGCGCAAGCCAAACTCAAGCAAATTGAACGCATGGATAAAATCGAAGCGCCGGAGGAATCCAACCGGACAGTTCGCTTCCAATTTCCACAGCCCCCGCGCAGTGGTCGGCGCGTGATTGCGCTTCGCGATATTCACCATGCGTATGGCGAAAACATCGTGTATCGCAATATGCAATTCGAAGCCGAACGAGGTCAACGCATTGTGCTGGTAGGTCCAAATGGAGCCGGAAAATCCACGTTAATGAAACTTCTGGCGGGCGTGCTGCCTGTTCAGCAAGGCGCGCGCGAGCCGGGACTTCATGTAAAAGTCGGGTACTATGCGCAACACCGGGTGGAGATGCTGCATTCCAGCCGCACGGTGCTGGAGGAAGCGTCTTCGACGGACCGGCCATTGACCGAACAATTTATTCGCACCGTGCTTGGCTCGTTTTTGTTCACAGGCGATGACGTGTTCAAACCCGTGCGCGTGTTAAGCGGCGGCGAAAAAAGCAGGCTGGCTCTCGTCAAATTGCTGCTGGATCCGCCGAATTTGTTGTTGATGGACGAGCCCACGACGCATTTGGATATGGCCAGCATTGACGCGCTGATCAACGCGCTGCAGCCTTTTGAAGGCACGCTGATTTTTATTAGTCACGATGTCTATTTTATACGCAAACTTGCCCGCACCGTTTTGCATGTGCAAGACGGCGCGTTGACTTGGTTCCCGGGCGATTACGGTTATTATCTCGACAAACGCGAAGGCCACTTGCAGCCATCGCCGGCTGCGGCGCCTACCGGTCCATCACCCAAAACCAACGCGAAAGAACGACGCCGGGAAGAAGCGGAAAACCGGCAGTCGGCCGGACGCATGCGCAAAGAACAGCAGAAACGCATTGCACAGTTGGAAAAGAGGATCATGGACCTCGAAACGCGACAACAAACCTTGACCGAAGCTATGGAAGACCCGGCAACCTACCAAGACGCCGGGAAAGCAGTTGCGTTGAACCGCGAACTTATGGCCGTAGTCGAGGATTTGCAACGTACCTCGAATGAGTGGGAAAAAGCCGTGGAAGCTATGCAACTGGTTTAAGTCGGCTTGCTTTGTTGCATTTCATTGCCCCTGAAGTATTGTGAATATGAAAGGAGATACGACGTATGACAGATTATGTTCATCAAAAATGCGAAGCATGTCGTCCCGGCGCACCTGAAGCAACCGAAGGCGAGAAAAAACACTTTTTAGAGCGGCACCCTGAGTGGGCAATTAAAGACGTGGACGGCGTGCCTCAGCTTCACCGGACGTACACCTTTAAAAACTTCCTGCAAGCGCTGGCCTTCACGCAAAAAATCGGAGAGTTGGCTGAATCCGAAGATCATCACCCCGCCATTGTGACTGAATGGGGCAAAGTAACCGTGCAGTGGTGGAGCCACAAAATCAAAAACCTGCACAAAAACGATTTGATTATGGCTGCAAAAAGCGACGCGTTATACGCCGAGTCCGCTTGAGCGCGCATTAGAAACGGATATGGTAGCTTACGACAGGCAACGCAGACCAATCGGGTTGCCAGTCCTTTTCACCTACAACTTGGTTTACCGCATCTTCGAGTCTGCGTTCGTTGTAACGATGACTGGCATCTATGCCGCCGTAAATGCTACCCGTGAACCATGTAATTTCAAAAAAAGTAATAACTGCGAATCCACCCCAATGATCATTCTGCGCGGTATCCACCATGCCATAGATAAAAATGCTATTCAGAATGAGGGAACGTAATGCATTGGCGTACTCACCGGCATACGCATAACCCAAACCCGGTATTACGCCCAACCAACCGCCCAGCGCCGGATTTTTGTCGCGCCCTTCTTCATAATGGCGTAACGCGTTCATCGCGCCCGTTTCTTCAAACGAGCCTTGTTTAAGCACATCTCGCGCGTCGCTCGCTTTTCCTTGTCGCAACTGTATAGCTGCGAGCTGTCTGCGTGCCCATCGTTCTTCTTCTGTACTGGGCGGGTCACGCAAAATAGATTCCCAGTAAAAAACCGATTCACTGTATGCCTCGCGGGCTAAAGCTGTTTCCGCCCTTAGAAATCGAATGGGCTGAGCCAGCGTGTCCGACGCCTGTTCCGCTTCATTTAGCATACGTTCCGCTAATGAGGCCTGATGGGCTTGGTAATAATGATGCGCTGCGCTCCAATAATAAGCAGCTTCCCGCTCCGGGTCTTCCACGTTCATGGCAAGCCGCCGGAATTCGATCGCTGCCGATACCGGGTCCCCTTCCTGCGCCAAGCGCAACGCGAGTTTGACACCTACGGATTCATCCGCCTGCGCCGTTGCAAACGCGCACGCCATGAGGGTGGTTGCAATAAAAACGTGTCGGTCCATTCTCCGGGCAACACGGAGGTTGCCCCTCCAGATCCACGGATTATCCGACGTTCTGGAGGGACGCGCTCCGTCGCGTCCAAAGAGCACGAGTCGAAACGCGCAGGCGAATAACGCGATGCAACGGAATATCATTCCTGTTCCCTCCGATACCGTTTAAACCATTTGGAGTGATCAGAAACGGGATCAAGATATTTTTCCTGTCCATGCACCATGACAGGTTTTATACGGTATCGCACATGATCGGTTTCGCGCACCAGCCGGTCCCCGGTCATGGCGACGCCCACCACGCCGTAGCGTTGTACCGCCTCCACACAAAACGCGGAACAACTCGGATGCATGGAACAGCGTTGCCCAATGGCCGGACTTATTTGGTGTTGATACAATCGCACGCTCCATACTGCGGGACGCGCCCACAACGATAATTTTTGATGCGCGATTTTTTCTTTATTCTCAGCAAGTCGCGCACAGGCTCGCTCATACACGCACCGCGCGTCGGCGTGACCGGGGGTCTCTACGAGAAGTCGCAACGCTTCTGTGCGCGCCGCTGACCAATGGTTTTCCCGGTACAGTTGCTCCGCCAGCAAAAGCTCTTCGGTCCTGCCGGTGTCCATACACCAAAAAATCAAGGCGCTGATACAGGTCATCAGCGCCTTGATCGAATGCTTATACACGGTCAACGTGACGGGCATTAATAATATTGCGAACCGTATTCTTGCGAGAGATCCGAAGTCGTAATGCCTTCGTAACCCTGAATGCCGTCCCACACCGCCAATACAATGTTCACGACAGGAATTAGTCGGCCCCAATCGCGGAAGTGAAGGTCTTTGCCGTCATTCCACTGCCCCGTTGTGCGAATACCAAAGCAGCACCCGACAAGCAAGCCGCCGATGCCGCCACGCTCCATTTGTGCGTCCGCTTGCTGAGGCAATCCGCCGAGCAACATCGCTGTCATTAATCCAGCTACTATCCATTTTTTCATAATTCAGTGTCTCCTTTGGATCGTTTAATAGTATTGCGTGCCGTAGGACTGTTGCAATTGCGACGTCGTGACGTTTTGCGCCCCATCAATCCCGTCCCAAATAGCAAACACCACTCCGACATAAGGAATAAGCCTCGCCCATTCACGGAAGTGAAGGTCTTTGCCTGCATTGAACTCGCCTGCTGTACGCACACCAAAACAGCAGCCTACAAGAAATCCTCCGATGCCACCACGCTGCTGCTGTGCCTCTGTAATCGCCGGAGTCGACAACAGCGCCGCCCCCACCAACAATCCTGCTAACCATTTCTTCATATATGCTCCTCCATTGAGTTGTGCGCAGTGTAATAAACGAATCGGAAAATGCAAGCTTTCATTGTGCCAAGTCTTCAAAGCGGGAAACCCATTCCACGTCTTCAAAATACGCATCCGCATCAAATAGTTTTGCATCTATAGCCTTATTGGCTTGGTAATCACTTAAACGAATGACTTCCTCGCTGGTCACGTCGCCCATAATGTATGTCCCGTGATGAGCCATAGGAATCCATACTCCTTCCACGACTTCTTCAAAGTTCTCGAAATCCACGCGCGCGGTCAACACATCCCGCTTCTTCACGTCATACAATTCCAGTCGTCCCAAGCGCCCCTGAGCATCCGCATGCAGCACCACATACAACGTAGTCGTGGCATAGCCCCGGCGCACGGGAAACGGTTCTTCTCCGTCTTCCAATTCGTCCTCGGGCATATCCGCGATCCGGAACAAATGTTCCATCGCGGTGCCCGGCACTTTGCGTAAATTATGAATCATAGCATCCGGTAATTGATCAATGGATTGCCGGAAGCCGCGTGGCTGACCTTCGTTATACTGGAACATGGTTACCCCGTCCGCAATGATGCGGCGCGGCAAAGGCGCGTAATTTTCGACATGCAACTTATCGGGCCGGGCAAAATGTACGCGGCTTAACCAACGCATTTCCCCTTCGCTGTTGCCAATGTCCCTGCGAATTTCACACGAGACGGTGTCCACTTTTTCATACGTGGCGATTAACCGGCGCGCCAAGGTTTCCCCTTGCGCCGGCATGACCAGCCACAAAGCGACCCATCCCCAAAAGGCTATGTATACGTTCCTCATCATGTTTCCTTTGTTTATGCACAGTATGGTGTCAAAATTCACGGGTAGGATCAAGTTGTTAGAATCTTCCGTTTGATCCTTCGTCAAGGCATGGTAGCGTAAGGCTCATTCAACACATGGAGCCGTTATGCGAGGATTCTTTATATTATTTTGCATAAGCGTCATGGCTGTCGCTGCGCGCGCGCAGTCCACGACCATCGAATCTTTTTCATTTGACTCGGATAAAAAAGCCGCGCTGGCTTGGCGGGCGCAAAACGGGTCCCCCCCGGTGCGCGCAACGGCGCAAGGCATGACGATTCGCATGCCGTTTGCTTCGGAGTTGGACCGGGTCTACTGGGATCGCATTACGCGCATGGATTTATCCGACTACGATATGTTGTCGTTGGAATTAACATGCGATAAACCCGAAGCGCTGCGTTCGTTCACGCTGTATCTCAAGAGCGGCAACGGGTGGTTTGTGTGGGGCAAGCCGCTGCCTAAAACAGGGCGCCAAACATTGCACATCATGAAATCGGATTTTGAGGAGGAAGGCACCCCGGCTGGCTGGGATCAGATTCAACAAATCCGCATATCCCCCTGGAAAGGAGAACCGGTCAACGCGTCCGCCACGCTGCATCATTTTGAAGCGCATCGCACATCGGTTCTGTTATTGCAAAGCACATTGTCCACGCCGGACAAAGACGAACGCACGGTGTCGCAGCGCTCCGCCCAACGTATTAGCAACTGGTTAACCGAATTAAATATTCCGCACGGCGCCATCGCAGAAAATGAATTATCGTTCGGACGACTGGCGCGGGCGCAATGGATTATTCTTCCTTACAATCCGACGCTTCCTTTAACCGTACGCACGTTGCTCACGGAGTTCGTGGAAGCCGGGGGACGTTTGATGGTTTTGTATTCCAGCGACGAAGCCCTGGCGTCCATGATGGGGTTCAGGTTAGGCGACTATCAATCCGCTCCGGCTCCCGGCGCATGGGCTTCCATCGCTTTTACCAACCCCGGCGAGTGGCGCGTGCCCGAACGCGTGTTTCAGGAATCCTGGAATATCCGTCCGGTTTATCCGGAAGCCGATCATGCCCGCGTGGCGGCATGGTGGGAAAACGCCTCAGGCACACGCACCGAAGACCCCGCATGGACCGCATCCGACCGGGGTGTTTGGATGTCCCACATACTTCTTCAAGGAGACGATGAAGGCAAGCGCTCGATGCTTGCGGGGCTTTTAGCTAAGCACGATCCTTCCTTGTGGGAGCCTCTTGCGAAGCACGCGTATCATCACGTGGGCCACATCGGTCCGCACAGCGATTTTTCACAAGCCGTGCAGGCTATTCGAAGCGATGCCTCTTCCTCGCCGCATCACGAACGCATTGTGCAGCAACTGGACCAAAGCCGCGAATTGCACGCCCGCATGAAACGGTTGATAGACGGCCGGAAATTCGCCGATGCGCTGGATGTTGCTCGCGCATGTCGCCGTTCGCTGGTCGAAGCGTATGCGCGCGCGCAAGCGCCCCGCGAAGGAGAACTGCGCGGCGTGTGGGATCATGCGGGCACCGGTCTGTATCCGGGGGACTGGTCTCTAACAACCCGCTTACTGAAAGAGCATGGCATTAACTCGATTTTTGTTAATGTCGCGTGGGCCGGTCTTGCTCATTATAAAAGCTCCGTTGTACCGACCTCCGATACCTACCGTTTGTATGGCGATCAATTGGCGCAATGCATTCAAGCGGCCCGGGCCGACGGCTTGGATGTGCATGTGTGGTTTGTCTGCTGGAATTTGACAGGCGCTTCCGATGCCTTTGTGGATCGCATGACAAGCGAAGGGCGCGTCATCCAAAACGCCACAGGCCAAAACGAGCGCTGGTTGAACCCCGCCCATCCCGACAATCAACGGATGCTGCTCGATAGCATACGCGAAGTGCTGGACCACTACGACGTAGACGGCATTCACCTCGATTACATCCGCTACCCTATCGGTCCTATGTGTTACGCCCCTTACACACGCCGCGCATTTGAGTCCTGGCTAGGTCGCACGGTTAAAAACTGGCCTGCGGATGCCATGGAAGGCGGACGCGACATAGAAGCCTACCGGCAATTCCGGGTGGATCAAATCAATCTCGTCGTGCGCGGTGTCCGTCGTGTGATGAAAGAATCGGCCCCGGACGTAAAATTATCCGCGGCGGTCTGGGGAAATTATCCTAGCATTATACAAAGTATCGGCCAGGATTGGGGCGCGTGGTTAAAGCGCGGCGAAGTGGATTTTTTCGCGCCTATGAATTATACAGCCGACGCGGGACAATTTGCAAAACTCACACAGAACCAACTCCAACTTTCCGGAGCCCGCGGCCGTATTATGCCCGGTATTGGCGTCACATCATCCGAAAGCCAGTTGACTCCGGATCAAGTTATTCACCAAATCAATGAATTACGCCGACTAGGCGCAAATGGTTTTGTTTTATTTGACTTAAATCACACGTTACGCGCAGAAACCCTGCCCATGTTGCGCATGGGCGTGACACGTCCTTCGCATTGATCGCTTTACAAGCGCGCGCTACTTCTTTACCCTTCGCTTCAGTGAACCTTTAATGCGAAAGGACTTATGCCGGAACCTACCACGTCAAAACCTGCTCAATACAAACGCGTCTTATTAAAATTAAGCGGCGAAGCGCTGCAAAACAAAGCCAGTGGCGCCAGCTTGGATCCCGGGATTCTCACGTCCATCGCCGATCAGATTCAAAAAGTCCGCGAGATGGGCATTGAAATTGCCATTGTTGTGGGCGGGGGCAATATTTTCCGGGGGTTAACCGGAGAAAACAGCGGCGTGGACCGCACGACCGGGGATTATATGGGCATGATGGCCACGGTCATCAATAGTCTGGCGCTTCAATCCGCTTTGGAAAAAAACGGCGTGCATACCCGTGTCATGACTGCGATTGCCATGCCAGCCATTGCCGAGCCGTTTATTCGCCGCCGGGCCATACGCCATCTGGAAAAAGGGCGCGTGGTAATTTGCGGCGCAGGCACCGGCAATCCATTTTTTACCACCGATAGCGCCGCGGCATTGCGCGCCACGGAAATCAACGCCGATGTGCTGATCAAAGGCACGAAAGTGGACGGCATTTATTCCGCCGATCCCGTTAAAGATCCGTCGGCCACGCGCTACGACCGCATCACCTATCAGCAAGCGCTTGAACAACAATTAAAAGTAATGGATGCCGCCGCGTTTTCCTTGTGCATGGAAAACCGCATTCCTATTATCGTTTTTAATTTTTTTAAGCAGGACGAAATCCTGCGCGTGCTGCAAGGCGAGCCTGTCGGCACCGTCGTAAGTGAGTGACCCGAAGATAAAGGAGAGTAAACCATGGAAACATTAGACGACATTTTATTGGATTCAGAAGACAAAATGAGCAAAGCCGTAGAGCATTTGCAGCAGGAATTTTCGGGCTTACGCACAGGCAAAGCGTCCCCCAGCCTGGTGGATCATCTAAATGTGGATTATTACGGCGCGGCAACCCGGCTTAAGGAACTGGCCGCTATTTCCACGCCTGAATCGCGCTTGATTGTCATCAATCCCTACGATCCCTCGGCGCTGCCCGCTATTGAAAAAGCGATATTGGCGGCAAACCTCGGCGTAACTCCCATGAACGACGGGCGCGTCGTGCGCGTGCCGATTCCCGAACTAAGCGAAGAGCGTCGCAAAGAACTTATTAAAGTCGCCAAACGCATGAGCGAAGATCAGCGCATAGCCATTCGCAATGTGCGCCGGGACGCCAACGAACACATCAAAACGCTTCAAAAGGAAAGTAAAATTTCCGAAGACGAACGCGATGCAGGCACAGCGGAAATCCAGAAATTCACCGACACCTACGTGAAGAAAATTGACGACATGCTCGCGCATAAAGAAACCGATGTAATGCAGGTTTAAAGCCAAACGGCAAAACAGATACGCATCCATTAACGGGTAGGGCGGTTTGGCTCAAACCGCCGCGTGAGAAGCTAGAGCGCACAGTTCCTTGCGCGGCGCGGAGGGCAGGTACCGATCCATGGGTACTTATGCGTTTCAGGGTTGGGTATTACCGGAACTCAAGCACCAGAATTAACGTGCCACCCTCATGCGGGGGGCCGCCCAGGATAGCAGGCACGCCCCGCGACTGGGATAGGGTTGATTTCATAAGGCTTTGATTGCCTTTTTTCCATTCCAACTCCGCGCGCATGCGCCCTTTGGATGAAGCCGCCTGCACGTGCAACGTGTACCCGTGTCCAAGCGCCAACACCGTAGAGGATGGTAGCGTCACTATCGTTTTTGCGCCACCCATGTAGCCGTAATGTTCAAAACGGAACATGCGGCGCAATTTGAATTCGATTTTATCCAACCGCGTATCCAAAGCCGCTGGACGGTCGGAAGCATGAATCAGCATTGCCTCCATTTCAATGGTCTGGCCCTGCGCAAACGAGGCCATTCCCGCGCTGCACCAAATCAGAAAAGCGCACACCAAGACATGGCTTTTAATGGCTATCATTTTAATGATGTTATGACCCCGCATGCCCTTGCTCCTCTGTTACCAACACCCAAATCACCGTTAACCCCGTCTCTGCATCTTCGTACACCATGGACATAGCATCCGGCAGATCGGTTTCCACAAACTCCACTTCTGTGCGATGGGCTTCGGCAACGGCCTCAAAACCCTGATCCGCAATATAGCGAAGGGTAAACCATGTGCCCGCCACCAGCAATAGCAGCGCAGCCAGCGAAGATGCCCACACCATGCGTCCGTTTAAGGCTTGTTTTTCCCGCACGTCGGATGAAGCCACGCGTATGGCGCGACGCACATCGTTCCAAGCCGCTTCCGGAGTCTGCGCAGGCGTTGCCGCGCAATGCGCGCGCAGCAAGTCCCCGCTTTGCTTCCAGGCATCACGCTGTTCCGCTACATGCGGATGCGCTTTCAGGTACGCATCCAGACGGGCGGCGCGGCGCGGCGATAATTCGCCGTCCATGGCCCTACTCATCCAACGCTCTGCTTTTTTATGATTCATGAATGCCATTCCCTTAAATGTTCCTGCATGTGTTTTCGAGCATAAAAAATGCGCGACATAACCGTGCCTTTCCTGCACTTCATCACACGGGCAATTTCATCGTACGCCATGCCTTCCACTTCGCGGAGCGTCAGCGCCAACCGGTGCTCCGGGCTTAACAAATCCAGCGCGGCGTTAAACGCCGCTTGCACTTCCGCTTGTTCAAGCTCTTTGTCGGGCCGTGACACCACGCTAGGCGCGGTCTCGCTATCCGGCGATCGCGCGGGTTCTATTTCCTCCAGCAACCCGGATTCCTGTTTACGATTGCGCTTACGGATAAAATCCAGCGCGGCAAAAGACGCCACGCGATACAACCATGTGTAAAAATCCGCATCGCCTTTAAAGGAATCCAGTTTATTCCACACCTTCACCCACACCTGTTGCGAGACGTCCCGGGCATCGTCGGCATGACGAATCATGCCGATAAGTATCCCGTATACTTTATCGTGATACGCTTTCATCAGGAGTCCAAACGCATCTACATCACCGGCGCGAGCCCGACGTACAGCGTCCGCCGCATCAAATGATTCTGACTCACGCGAGTTCATACGTATAGACGCCTGCGGGTCTGCGTTTATTCACGAAGGCGTGGGCTGTCCGGCGGAAGACGCATATAATTCCTCGTTGGTATCCGCCCGCGATATTTTATACGCTTCCGTGTGCATATGGGTATCGGCCACAAACGTTAAATGAGCTCCGTATTTATTTTCGAGTTCAATCAAAACATCTTCGTCTTCGCTTCGTAATCGCTCCAGAATGCCCGGATGCACCGTAATGCGGAACGTTAGATCCTCGCCTTTTTTCTGACTGCGCATTAATTGCGCAATTCGGCGCTGAATTTCCACGCTCATACTCAAGGCTGATTTGACTTTGCCGCGGCCTTTGCAATACGGGCAATCCACAAAATTGGCCGCGCGTATGCTTTCTTCCGCACGCTGGCGCGTCATTTCAATCAAGCCAAGGTCGGACACAGGAAGCACATTGGTGCGCGCTTTATCTTTCTTTACCGCTTCTTTCAACGTCCGGTACACCGTGGTTTGATGGCGGCGCGACTTCATATCAATGAAGTCAATCACCACCAGTCCGCCCACGTTGCGCAAACGGAGTTGGCGAGCAACTTCCTCGGCGGCTTCCACATTTACTTGCAAAATGCTTTCTTCCTGCGTATTGCCGCCTTTGTGCCGGCCGGTATTGACGTCAATGGCCACCAAGGCTTCGGTTTCATCAAAAACCAGATAGCCGCCGGATTTCAGCCAGACTTTGCGCTGAAACGCGCTTTCCAACTGTCGTTCGACGTCAAAGTGTTCAAAAATGGGAATGTGGCCGTCGTATAATTTCATGCGGCTTTTCGCGCGCCGCGATATTTTCGACATTATATCCTTGATGCGGTCAAATTCTTTCCGGTCGTCAATCATGATGCGATCCACATCTTCGGTCAGGGAATCGCGCACAACGCGCTCAACCAAGCCCGGTTCCTGATACAACCGGCACGGGGCAGGCTCTTCTTTGATACGCCGCTCAATTTCAAACCATGCTTCCACCAAGCCGCGTGTGTCGCGCGCAAAACTCGTCTGACGCGCTCCCGCTCCCGCCGTGCGCACAATTAAACCAATTTCCGCCGGGATGGGCAGGCGCGCGAGGACTTTTTTCAAACGCTCGCGCTCTTTCGCGTCGTCAATTTTCTTGGACACGCCTTTCAGCCTGCTTCCGGGCATCATCACCAAATAGCGGCCCGGGATGCTTAAGTTGGCCGTTACGCGCGGGCCTTTTGTGCCAATCGCGCCTTTGGTTACTTGCACAATAATTTCCGAACCGACAGGAAACTTTTTGACCATTTCGCCCGGGGCGAATTTCTTTTTTCTGCCGGTCCGTCCCCGCGATACGCCTTCTTCGGCTTCCAATCGGGCTGCATCTTCCGGGATCATATCCCAGTAATGAATAAATGCATTTTTCTTAAGGCCAATATCCACAAATGCGGCTTGCAACGAATCCTCGATATTCTGGATTTTCCCTTTAAAAATGCTACCGACAATCCGGTCTTCCGAGGCGCGCTCAACAAAGAATCCTTCGAGCCGCCCTTCTTCGAGGACAGCCACGCGTGTTTCGAGTCCTTCTTCGTTGATAATGATTTCTTTTTGGGGTTGTGCTTTCGATCGCAACATACGTAAATACTCCAACATAGTGTTTCTCCAATCCTTTAGCGGCGTTCCCGCCGCAGATAAATGCTTTGCACGAGGCCCAACGCGAGCATCATGCTAACCATGAATGATCCTCCATAACTCATCAGGGGCAACGGCAAGCCGGTGATAGGCACCAGACCAATCGTCATCGCCACGTTAATAAACACATGGAAAAAGACCATGCACGTCACCCCTACCGCAATCAATCGTCCTGTTTTATCGCGCGCTACCAGCGCGGCCCTCAGACCCGTGGCCAACAAAGCCGCGTACAAGGCCAGCGTCAGCGCAGCGCCCGCAAAACCGGTTTCCTCGGCAATGACCGAATAAATAAAATCTGTCGGCGCTACAGTGCGCGGTAAAAACCCCAATATATTTTGTGTTCCTTTCAGATATCCTTTGCCGCGCAGGCCTCCCGACCCTACGGCGATTTCCGACTGCATTTTATTCCAGCCCGCTCCCAAAGGGTCGCGGCCCGGATCCATAAATACGCGAATGCGTTCACGCTGATAATCCCCCAGTCCGAACCAGGCCACCGGCAGCATCAGCACCCCGAGCGTCGCAAGCACGACAAGATGTTTTGGTGGCGTGCCCCCGACAAACAACATGCCTGCGACCATCGGCGCCAACACAGCCGCCGTACCTAAATCCGGTTGACGCGCAACCAGGAAAAAAGGAATCGCCCCCATAATCAACACTTTGATGGTGCAACGTGGCTCTTTCGTATTGCGTCCGGGCACGGACAAATAGCGGGCAACCAGTAAAATCACCGCAAGCTTAGCCAGTTCGGAGGGCTGCACTTGCATGCCAAAAAACGAAAGCCACCGCGTGGCGCCGTGCGCTTCCCGTCCGACAACAAAGACAAGCACCAGCAAAAAAAGACCTGCCGCATAGATCCACCATGCCGCTTGCGCCAGTTTGCGGTAATCCATCCATGCCATAGTGATATAACCGGCTATGCCAACGATGGCCCAAAGCATTTGGCGTTTATAAAACGAGCTGACCGGCATATCCTCGCTTTGGTACCCCGCGCTGTAGATAAACAAAACACCCATAACCATCAGGACAAGCACTGTACTGTGCATAAACCAATCCGTACGCCATATTTTCCGCAGCATTCCTCGCGGCATCATGACCCCGCCTCCGCATACGGTTGTTCCCGATCAAAAAGATAGCGCAGGAGTTGCCCTACTTTCGGCGCCGCGGTCTGACCGCCGGAAACGCCTTCATCCGTCAAAAGCGCCACGGCATAGCGGGGATTGTCCATTGGCGCAAAAGCAATCATCCACGCATGTTTGAGATCTTCCTCTTTCCGTCCGAATTCTGCGGTGCCGGTTTTGCCTGCTACTTCGATGCCGGGCACCTGCGCCAGACGGGCGGTGCCGTTGGGGGCCATTACCGCATCGCGCATGCCGCCCTGTACCGTGGCGATGGTGCGGGGGGACCAATCCAGATCACGAACCGGCGCGGCGGGTTCCGGGATCATCTCCCCGGTTTCGCGATCGCGTATAGCCTGGATTATACGCGGCGTAAACACGCGTCCGCCATTTCCTAACGCAGCCGCGACAACCGCCATTTGCAAAGGAGTCACGGTGATCGGGCCTTGTCCAATCGAGACATTGCAAGTATCGCCGTCGCGCCAGGCATCCTGGTACACGCGACGTTTCCACGCGTCGTTCGGCACAATGCCTCCCACTTCATGATCGAGGATAATGCCGGTTTTATGCCCAAGACCCATCGCTTCCGCAGTGTGATAAATCGCATCGTAGCCGCTCATCAAAGCAAGCCGGAAATAATAAACATTGCACGAATGCTGGAGCGATTCCCGCATGTTTAACGGGCCGTGTCCGTGTCGCGCCCAGCAATGCATAGGCCGCGCCGAGCCGAGCGTAAAAGAACCGGGACAGTTAAATACTTGATCCGGGGTTGCGGCATTATTTTCGAGAGCCGCCACGGCCACCACCGGCTTAAAAATACTTCCGGGCGCAAACGCGCCAGCGGCCGCGCGATTCAGCAACGGATTGCGCTTGTCGTCCAAAAGCCCCCGCCACCGTTCGACGCTGATGGATGGAATAAAATGATTCGGATCAAACCCCGGCGCGCTGACCAGCGCCAACACATCCCCGTTCCGTACATCCAGCACGACAACCGCTCCGGGGGTATCCCCCATAATGCGCGATGCGGCTTCCTGCAACTCGATATCCAGCGTTAATTGCACATCTTGTCCGCGCGTCGGTTTGCGCACAGCCACGTCGCCGTGACGGTATCCAATAACATCCACACGCACAAGACGTCCGCCCGGCTCGCCTTTTAACCGGGCATCGAGCCGACGTTCGAGTCCGGCTTTGCCTTCCATTTCGGGAAGGTAATAGTGATACGGTTCGGCTTCGTCGGGTATAGGATCCGCGCGCCCCACATAGCCCAACACATGCCCCGCCGCCGGGCCATGCGGATACACCCGTACCGTTTCGGTAAAAATATCCACGCCGGGAATAGCCGAAGCCCGTTCCGCCCACCGCGCAAGATGCGTGTCGTCCAAGTCGCGCCAGGCAATCAGCGGAAGAGGAAGGCGCCGTATGCGATGGTTTTGGATATCCTGCCGTGTGATCGTGCGTGGACGCCCCAGTTCAATCGCCAATTGATCGAGGATCGTTTCCACATGATCCAGAGTTTTGGTCCATGGCCCCGGTTGCCGTATTTCTTCGAGGTATATAGCCACGCTGTAGCTGGGCCGGTTATCGGCCAGCGTATGTCCCTGCCGGTCCAGAATCAAACCGCGTGTGCCGGGCAGGCGCACCCGGCGAAGGCTTTGACGCAGTTCGTCGCGCTCGTATTGATGCCCTTGCGCGACCTGAATACGCCACAACATAAGCGCGAGAAACGCAAACGCGCTTAACATCAGGCCCATAAGCACGTAGACGCGCATGGCTTCTTTTTCTATAGAAGATCGCGCCATGACGTATCTTGTACCTCCACCAATCCCATTTTCTTATCCATCACAGAGCATCCCGCAAAAACAAGCGGGGTAAGCGCCGCGCCCAATAGCGCGGTAGCCAATGCTTTCTGCAACACCACAACAAAAGCCATATCCAATAAATTCGCGCCCGAAAGCAACACGTACATACACATCGTTTGCACAAATCCTGCGAAAGCTCCAAAAAGCATGTGGGTAAACGCTTCATGCGCAAACACTACATCTTTAAACCGCGCGACAAGCCAGCCCATCAGGCAAAACGTCACGGACGAAAAACCGAAAGGCACCGAACCCAATCCATCTTGCATTAATCCCGCAAGAATCGCGGCCCACAACAAAGTCCGTCCATCGCGCGCCAGCGCATAATACACAACCATAGCCGCCAGCACAGGCGCTTTGGCTTGCGCCGCGCTGGTCCAGATCGGAATAACCGCCTGCACCACCGCGCCACACGCCAGCACAAAAAGCATCACGGTAAAATTCATCGCCCCCCCTGTGGATCGGAATCACGACGACGGAACAATTGCTCAACCGGATCGGCGTTTTCGGCCACTACAAACACATACGCAAGACGGCCAAGATCCGCCGCGGGCTCTACATCCGCAAGCTGGTACAACCCTCCTTCGTCCATATAAACCCGTTCCACATGTCCGATTAGAATACCGCGCGGAAACACTCCCCCCAGCCCGGACGTCAACACTTCGTCGCCGGTCTGGATCTCGGCATCTTTGTTAATGAATTCCAAGCGCATGGAAGGCCGGCCGCGCCAGGTCACGCCGCGCCCGGTCATGACGCCAAAAGATCCCGTGCGCGGCAGAAACGCGGAAACGCGGCAAGTCGGGTCGGAAACCAATAGCACATCGGATGTGCCCGCGGACACCTGCATCGTGCGCCCGACCAAGCCTTCAGGCGTCACCACGGCCATGCCGGTTTGAATGTTTTCGGCGGAACCTTGTCCCAGGCGCACCGTGTGCCACCAGCCTGTGATATCGCGCGCAATGACTTCCCCGGGAATCAGCTCGCGTTCCGGGCGACTCATGAAACCAAGCTGTTGCCGCAACGCGATATTTTCCTGTTCCAGCGTTTCCAGATAACGCAATTCGCTTCGCAGCCGGACCAATTCCCCCGACATGGCTTGGTTATCGCGCGCAAGATCGCCCAGTCCCCGCACAAACAACACAAGTTGTTGGGCGCGGGTTGTGGTTCCGGAGACGAGGGACTGCAGCGGGGCAAGAAATTCACGGATAGCTGATTTTCCGCGTTGGGATAGGGATTCAGGCAGGTTCAGCGCTACCAGTAACGCCGCCCCTAGGACCAACCAGATTAAGACACTTCGTTCTCTCACTCCATTACCTGTCCACCACACCCTCGTGGCGTTCCCATGCTTTTACGGCCAGCCAGCATTTGAGCGATTTATAGTCCAGCAGGTAACGAGGTATAAGGAGGAATAGAGGGAAGCAAGGATCAGGACGAAACTTCCGATCCAGCCATTTTTCGCAGGAAATTCAATTCGTGGAGCACGACGCCTGTGCCTTCGGCTACAGCGCTGAGAGGATCATCCGCGACATGAACCGGCAAGCCGGTTTGTTCGGCAATCAATTTATCCAGTCCGCGCAACAAAGCGCCACCACCCGCGACAATTAAACCCCGGTCCACCAAGTCTGCGGACAATTCAGGCGGACAGCGTTCCAAAGTAATACGCACCGCTTCCACAATAGTGGACACGGGCTCCTGCAAAGCTTCTCTGATTTCCTCCGATGTGATCGTCAGCGTTTTCGGCAAGCCCGCCACCAGATCGCGGCCTTTGACTTCCATGGATGTTTCTTCGCCCATGGGATACGCGGACCCGATGGAGATTTTAACTTCTTCCGCCGTACGCTCTCCGATCATCAAATTATACACTCGTTTCATATGCTGGACAATCGCTTCGTCCATTTCATCGCCGCCGACCCGTACGCTGCGGCTAAACACAATGCCTGCCAGCGAGATCAGCGCTACTTCCGTTGTGCCGCCCCCGATATCCACAATCATATTACCAGCCGGCTCTTGCACCGGCAGTCCTACCCCAATGGCGGCGGCCATCGGCTCTTCAATTAAATAAACCTCCCGGGCGCCGGCATGGGTGGCGGAATCCTTTACCGCGCGCTTTTCAACTTCGGTGATGCCGCTGGGTACTGCGATGATGACCCGGGGTCGAACCATCGCCCGCCTGTTGTGTACCTTGCGGATAAAATAACGCAACATGGCCTCGGTGATTTCAAAGTCCGCGATTACGCCGGATTTTAACGGACGGATCGCCACAATGCTGCCCGGCGTGCGGCCCAACATGCGCTTGGCTTCCTCACCCACCGCTAACACACGGTTGGTTCCGGATTGAATGGCAACCACCGAAGGCTCACGCAATACAATGCCCCGATCACGCACGTACACCAACGTATTGGCCGTGCCGAGATCTATGCCGATATCATTTGAAAACAAGCCGAGTAAACGACCAATCATTGAACTTTCCTTAACAGACAAAAAACTTGCACTAGTGTGCGTCATGGGACAAGCGCACGTCAAGAGATAAAAAAGACGGCGATTAACAGCCCCCACGCCGCGTTTCTACTCGACCTCATGCAAAGGAAGCATTACCGTTTGATGCGCTCATGCAAGGGTTGAATATATTATTAAGCCGGTACAGCCATTTGCTGGTATTGCGCGCGTTGTACCATACACAAACACCGCTTTCCGGCAGGGAAATCGAGCGGCGCACCGGGTTATCGAATCGCGCGACGATGATGGCCCTCGATTATCTGGTCGAACAAGCCGCGGTGTTATTTACGGAACAAACAAACGCCCATCAATACGCGCTGAACCGCAATCATTATTTCGTCATGAAAGCGTTGAAGCCCGCTTTTGAAGCCGAGGATTTGTTCTGGACCGATTTCCGCAAAGCAGTCCGACGCCATGTGCATCCCTACCCCATCGCCGCCGTAGCCACCGGACCGCTCGCCCGGGACGAATATTCGCTTAACCTCAAAATCGAATTAACGATGCTCTTTGCCACCGGACGCCACCGCATTCGCGCGTTTAGCTGTATGGATGCGCTTGCCGAAGCCGTCTGGATGCGCTATGCCGCCTCGGTCGAACCGGTCCTGCTGGATTTAAACACCATGGATCAGGACAAATACGACACGCTATGGCGTCGCGTCGCCCGCGAAGGCGTCCTGTTGTTCGGCTCATTGCCGTAGGCCATGGATGATGTCCGGCATTGTGTTATTTCATCGAGGGGATCACAATTCCGCGCAAAATAATTTTCTGACACGATATAAAAACAATGGCCGTGGGAATGGACGCGATTACAAAACCGGCCATGACAACGTACGGGTAGTTTTGCCATATCATTTGCATTTGATACAGCCACACCGCGAGAGTCCAATATTGTTGATCCTGACAAACAATCAACGCCCACTCCCATGAGTTGTACGCTTGTATAAAGGCGTTGAGACTGTTGATGGCTAAAATCGGTTTTGTTAAAGGCAGGGTTACCATCCACATGACCTGCAGTTCGGACGCGCCATCTATGGATGCCGCTTCATAAAGTTCGCGGGGCAAGCCGTCAAAAAAACATTTAAGAATAAAAATAGACATCCCGTTGGCTAGTCCCGGCAACACCAAAGCCGCGTACGTGTTTAACAAACCCAAGTCACGCATAAGTAAGAATCCCGGTATGGCTTGAACCGCGGAAGGAAACGCCATGGTCGCGATCAGAAATAACAAAATTTGTTCTTTCCATTTAAGCCGGAACCGCGACAACGCATAAGCCGCTAAAGGATTGACGGTCAAGGTCGCAAGTATCGTCAATATTACCAGTATGGTTGTGTTGAAAAACGCCCGCCCGCGCACAAACATAAATTCGACCACTTGCACGTAATTTTTGAGGATATCGGATGCATAATCACGCCATTCGTTTTGCAGGAACGTAATGGTATACGCTTCGGCAAAGGGAATCGGCGCTTCTTCGATGCGTTCCAGATTCCATCCGTAGGTCTGGTTTATCTTTTGCACATGGCTGTATTTAGAAAGCAGATACTCCTGCCACGCCTGTTCCGCGCTTTTTAATTCCAGGTGTTCCACAGGCACGGTGCGCACAAAGTTACGCCATAAGACTGTTTTTTCATGCGATGGCAACGACACTTCATCAAACGATGATAGCGGCGTCCAGTCTGCCACATTCCGATGCATCAGGTCGTTGTACACCGCAACGGTGCGAAAATTATCGCGAAGCAACGTTCTGTATCGCGCTTCCAGTTCAGGGGTCACCGTGATATGCATCAATCTCGCGGGATAATAGGTTTCCACGAACCGACGCCATACATCCTGCAGCGATGGGACCGCATCGGCGGGCAAGGGAAATGGAATATCGGTTAAACGTAGATACGATGCTTCGAATAATTGATTGTAATGATCCACGGTAAAAGGCTCAAAGCGGTCAAGGCCAAGGGATCCCATCGTTTCGGGTCGTTGCAAGAACTTCAACCATTCGTTTTTCATCGAAAAAGGCCGTGTCGGACTAGCCGGGGAATATGCCCCGACATATTGTTTAAAAAGCGGCCACCATTCCTGATGTTCGCGTGTGACAGGCCACGGGGGCACCGCATCCGGGTTTTGATTCCGCGCAAAGGAACGCCACTGACGTTCCGCGTTAGGGCGGAATATCATGCGCCGGTAGGCATCCTTAAAATCAAGATACGCACGAACTTTAGGCGTATCAGGATAGTCCCAGGACGGGTGATGCATAGGAAAGTTCAACTCGTGGGTTAGCTCAATGTCAAAAAATTCCTCGTATGGAATTCCCCACTCCGTATTGAGCAATTGTAACGCGGCCTCACGGCGTTGCCTACGGCTCATTCGCGTTTCTGTTTCCTCCGGTATCTGTTCCAGATAAACTTGTTCCAGATACCGGGGCAAGTCCCGGAAATCGTATCGGCAGAAAGTATTCTGAATATCGTAATCAAGAAAGAAATCCGCATAATCCGCGGTAAGGATTCTCCAACGCGATAGGGTTTCGGGATCATCTTTAACACGCAGGTACGCCTCGGCAAAACGATCAATGCCGTCCAAGTCTTCTCCCATGGCCAGCAGCGAGGTCCACGACGACGGGCGATTCGGGAAATGGACTTCGGAAACGCTATCGTGATAATACCGGGCCAGCCCCCGTACAAAACGATCCGACTGCGAATAAATGGACCGGGGGATGGCGCTAAAACGATGATAATCCACGGGATTGCTAAACGAAGCTACCACCGTAATCAAGAAAGGATAAATCATCGTTATGGAGCCAAGCACAAGCATCACGTAAATAGCCGCGATCAGCAGGCGTGATTTTGTATTTTTACGTTCGGTTTGCAGAATGATCGGCATGTCAGTTGTCTCCCGCCCTGCGAAACTCGAGTTTTCTCAGAAAACGTATTTGAAAATACGTAAATCCGATCAGCGCCACGCCCAGGAACCAGGCCATGGTTGTGGCGGTACTAAAACGCAAATCGTTATACGCCAATTTCCATATCGCCAGCCCGATCACGGTTGTTTCCTTGCCCGGACCTCCGAACGTAAGCAGGAAGATATGCCCCATATTCTGGAAGGAAGCGATAAACGTTCCCACGAAGTTAATAATGATTAAAGGCATCAACTGTGGAAGGGCGATATGCCTGGCGCGCTTCAAAAAACCCGCGCCATCCAAAGCCGCGCTTTCGTATAAATCTTCAGGAAACGAATGCAGCGCGGCGATGTAAAGCAAACTGGCCATGCCCGCGCTTGCCCAGACCCCCGGAAGAATCACGCAAAACATAGCCCAAAACGGATCCTGCAACCAGGCTTGCGCCGGCAAACCAAGCCCGTCCAACAACTGATTTAACAAGCCCTGCGGCGTCGGGTCGTACATCATTTTCCACATAAGCGCGACGACGATCCCGGACGTCATTTGCGGCAGGAAAAACATAGTGCGGAAAAAGATTTTTCCACGAGGCACTTCCGTCAAAAGCAACGCAAGCACAATCGGAGTCAGGAATCCGAATGTCATGGTGAGAGCGACAAACTTCAACGTTTTTTGGATATACAGATAAAAATTAGGATCACGGGCCACGAGGATGATATTATTTAAACCCACCCATTCCGATTCGCCTGCAATACGATATTCCTGAAACGCCATAACCGCGCCGCGGATCAGGGGGTAATAACTCCATACGCCTATCGTGATAAGCGCAGGCGCCAACATCCACGCAGATAACAAAGGTCGCGCTTTCCCCCCCGACGAGCCCGCGGGCGCTTCATACTTTTCGCGCACAATAAGAAATAGACACGTGAAGATCACCAGTAGCGCGATGCCAAAAAGCACGCGCGCAGTAGGCCGGTATTGGTCCAGTTCCTCCTGCGGCATTTCAAACATCATGCCGCGATTGGCTTCTATTGTTGTCTGTTTAAGCGCGCGGACATAATCAAATTCGCGGCCCGTGGTGGAAAGAATAAAAGAAAGCACATTGTTTTGAAGAAGATCGCTGGCGCTTAACCAGAATCCTGTAAAAGGTTCTGTCCGAACCCATATCTGACCCGCGTCCACTTCATCATAAAATCTCAATACCGTGGGAGGGATATCCTGCAAGTATTCCGAGAGCCCCAAGCGACGCAAGGTTTCGGGGCGCACAAACATCGCGTTGCCGGACAGCACCATATCATAGGCCTCGCGGTCACCGACTTCCTGACTGACCAGCACTTTATACGCTTCCCATACTTTATCGCGTTCTTTCTTGGGGCGCTGTCCCACCAGCGAGGTCATGCCCCAATAATGGCGATGCCCCTGAAACACCCGTTTATGATTTTTATCCATGGCAGGAAAAGGCATCATGCCAATAAGATCGGACGGCACACCTGCATTTTGTCCATACTCATCGAGTTGGCCCACATCCGATTGAAAGAGGGCAATCTCCCCGCGCGCAAACATGGATGCCACATCCCGGTCTTGCCCAATCATAGGTCGCGTTACGCCACGAATCAGGTTATCTTCGTCCACAGCGATTACGCGACCGTCCACTTCTACGCGCCCGGCCAGAACCTGCTTTTCCGTTAGATTCACCGGCTCTCCCGTGACAGGGTCCACAATCCATGGAGCCCAGCGCAAGCGATGAAACCATTCCGCAGCTGCAATTGCTTCAGGCGAATCGAAGTTCGCGCGCCAGGTAGACTCCACATCCCGCAGATTCTCGCCGGTATCCGGCGTGATGAAATTCAATTCTTCCATGGGAAACGAGTATACGCGGCCCGTGGTTGGCGAAACGCGGTCCTGCACCACTGGCGAGCCTCCCGCGGCCTGCACCCACGGAAGCCAGAACCAGGGAAAATCAAACTGGGCATACGCGCGCTGCCCGCGCGATCCGTCTTCCGCCGGACGGGTTAGCTTTTGGCACCAGTAAAAAAAATCGTCCCATGTTTCAGGAGGTTGTTCCGGATTCAAGCCGGCTTGCGCCACTAAATCCTTGCGGTAAATCAGGCCGTAATAGGATATCGTCGGGACCGGAATGCCGTATACTTTGCCGTCCACCGTGGCGACGCGACGCCATAAATCCGGTACGCGCTTCCATTCGTCCCATAAAGCCTCATCGTCATCAATCAGACCATTGCCATTTAGATCCTCTCCGACCCATTCATTTAAAGGGTATAGGAAGTTCTGCCGTATATCGTTTTGGATAACATGGAACCATGCATAATAAATATCGGGAGCGGTCTCACCCGCAAGCGCCATCATAAACGGGGTTCGCCATCCTCCGCCTCCGGGCAATTGAATCCCTCCCCAGGGACGAATACGGATTTGAGGATCGCGCCGCATTAAATCTATCAAGGCCGCCGTGGTTGGTCTTTCGGGACGGTTGGGGGTATACCCCTGCCCAACGGTAACTGTCACGGGCTTGTTTTCTTTAGCTTCCCCGCGCACGACGCTGTTTGGACACAAAAAAACCAACGCTCCTAAAAGAACATGCGCGAGGACGAGTTTATAAAGATTTTGTCGCTGCGCTATGCGTAAGGAAATTCTCGCGGGAGAACGTGTCATCGGAGAATAGTTAGTGACGCAAACATCCACTTTGTTAAAGGGGTAGCCGGACGTCAGGGCATGCGGAACCCAGGCTCGGTCTCATTTTCTTCGTCGGATTCCCCGACGATATCCATAAGATCCGCATGCCGGGGAAATAGCGGTGTGATAAAAGCGTACACAAAACACGATGCGCAAATAGTCAAGGCCGACGCCACGGCAACCTGCAGCTTCAAAAACAGGAACATCACAAACAAAATGCACGGGATAAAGCCGATCAAGGCTTTCGTCGGCTTGGGATAGCGGATATTCGACACTTGAAGCACGAGAAATAAAATCGTGCATGTCCAGACCAATACCGCAAGCGGGCCTGATTGCAACGCGTATCGTTCGGTGTTTAATAAACCGGATTCAGCGACAAAAATAAACATGGAAAGCCAGCAGGCATTAACGGTAATCGGCAACCCTTGAAATCCGCGCTGGCCACGGAACGGATCTTTGACACGAAAGCGGGACAAACGCATCACGCCGGAAATTATAATAAAAGCAGAAAGCAGAAACCCTGTAAGACCAAACCCTTTCAACGCGCATTCATAGGCCAAAACCGCAGGGGCAATCCCGAAACTTGTCATGTCCACATACGTATCCAATTCCGCGCCAAATTTTGTGGTCCCTTTCACCAATCGGGCGACATTGCCATCAAATCCATCGAGCAGCATGGATAACATAATCATCTGGGCAGACATCATGAATTCGCCTTCCGCCGCCAGCAAAATGCTGTAAAAACCCGCCATCATCGCCGCGATGGTAAATAATGTCGGTAAAACTTGTCTCCAGGTAATCATGCCTGTCCCTTTCGCACGCGCGCCACGATCGTTACACCCGCGCTAACCCGCTGCCCTTTTTCCACGACCACGTCCACATCGTCCGCCGGCAGATAAATATCCATGCGGGACCCGAATTTCATCATGCCAATACGGTCTCCCGCGTTTAGCGTCTGATCCATGTCCAGCCAATACACCACACGCCGCACAACAGGGCCGACAATTTGTTTTACCAAGCAACACGTTTGCTCGTTTTCTATATAGATCGAACTGTGCTCGTTGTGCTCGGAGGATTCATTGCTGATCGTAAATAAATGTTTACCCGGCGTATACGCCAAGCCCTTCACGGTTCCCGCGATCGGCGCGCGATTCACATGCACATCAAACGGGTTCAGAAAAATACTAATGCGCTTTGCTTTGCCTTTGATATAACGCGATTCATCCAAGGTTTCTATAGCTCGAATAACGCCGTCTGCCCCGGAAAGGATCGCATGCGGGTCATCCGGAGCGGTTCGCTCAGGATCACGAAAGAAATAAACGAAAAACGAGACGCTACCAGCAGCCAGGACAAGGAAGAAAACCGAAAGCACAGGCCGCCCCGCCGCTAACGATAATACCGTAAGCGTACCGAAACCTACCGCCGACCCCAGGATCGGTCCATAACCATCTTGAACAATCTTCATAATTAACCGACAAAAACCTTAACTTTTCTCTAACATTTTTTGTTCCAAATCGCGTATATCGCATAATCCTCAAGGGAATGAAAGCAAAACCGATCAAACAATATAAGTCGCATTCGAGGCAAAAACATTGCAATTTTTTGAGGCTTATTTAGGCTGTTTCGCATGAAGTCATGGTTGTACTCCGCAATAAATTACCAAATTAACCCCCGATCCATCGCGACAAGGGAACCCCGTAACCCCTTGGAGGCCGCAGGAGAAGTCAAGGATTCGGCCTCTATACTGCACTATCTGACAACACATCTCGACGTCCTTCAGGATTTGGGCGTAACAGTACTGCATCTGATGCCGCCATTCCCGCTCGGCAAAGAGGGTCGGAAAGGGATAGGCTCGCCGTATGCGGCCCGCGATTATTTTGACGTGGACCCGGAATGGGGCACACTCGACGAGATGCGCGCGTGGGTGCGGCGCGCTCACGCGCTGGGCTTCAAAGTCATCATCGGCATGGTGCCTAATCATTCCAGCCGCGATCATGTATGGATTCAAGAGCACCCCGATTACTATGTGCGCACCGAAAACGGTGACGCGGCATACGACTTGGACTGGTCCGATACCGCCAAACTCGATTACACCAATCCCGGCCTGCGCGAAGCCATGATTGACGTCTACGATTTCTGGTTAAGCTTGCTTGGCACAAACGAACAGGGGCAGCCCGGCGGCGTGGACGGGTTCCGACTGGACATGGCGCATTTTATCAATGACCGCTCCTTTTGGGATGAAGCGCTTCCCGCGTTGAAAAAACGTCATGCCGGACGCGAATTACTTTTCCTGGCTGAATGTTACGGCATGGAAAACAACAAAGACTTGTTCCGGCGCGGCATGACCGCCGCGTACGACGATGATTTCTACAAACTCCAACTTTATTTCTATGGATTAGACGAACACGGTCATTCCATCATTCTGCCCGATCATGAAAGCGCAGCTAACAACCATGATTTCGCTGCGAAATACGAGGCCTTTCAACAAGGCGGTCTGGCAGCGGCGGCAGCACGCTGCATTCTGGATTATGAAAACGATTCCGACGAAATGCCGCAAGGGCCTTTTCTCGCGCGATACACAGACAATCATGACGAAGGGCGCGGCGTGTACCGGTTTGGCGAAGGCGCTGTGCGCGCCATCATGCAACTGGCGTTTTTATCCCCGCGCGCTATTCCGTTTCTATTGAGCGGCCAGGAATTCGGCGCGGAAAACCGTCCTCCGATTCACGAACGTATACAGCCGTGTGACAAAGGCCGACGTATGTTAATCAACGGCCACGTTACACAAAAAGAAGGCGTGGAATTTGAAGGGAACCTTTTTGCGCGCGGATACGAGAAGCGCAAAGCATGGTATGCCTTTTACCAACAACTGATTGCTTTACGCAAAGCGCATCCCGCGCTGACGCAAGGGTCTTTCACTTTGCTCGATACAAATGAAGATGCCGATACAAAAGACCGAACGGTTATTGCTTTTGAGCGTAGTCACAACGAGGAAAAATTGGTTTGTCTGATTAATTTGGGACCGGAACCGCGCCGGATTGGAAGGTCATCGCTCTTGAAAGGGGCCGCCGTTTATGGAACAGTGGAGCATGATGTTATAGCTGCCTTTTCGGCTGCGGTATTCAGATTGGACTAAGCTCGTTTATGCCTCATATTGTTACAGAACCTTGCCTGGGATGCAAAAATACGATTTGTGTTACCGTATGCCCGGTAGACGCTTTTCGTGAAGATGATCAATGCCTGTGGATAGATCCCGAAGCCTGCATTGACTGCGGAGCCTGCGTCCCTGAATGTCCCGTAGAGGCCATTTTTACGGATCGGGATGTTCCCGAGAAATGGCGGCACTACATTGACCTGAACCGTGAAAAATCTTTGACGTTGCCTGTAATCACCGAACAGAAAGAACCGCTAAGCTCGTGATATTTGTACGTCAGGCTTTCCGTCCTGCACGGTGGGTCTCCTGGCTTCTGGTCCTGTGCGCGGGAGGCTGCCAAACTCCTTCATCCCCCGTCGCGCGCGCGCCCGACCGCGGCCCTCTTCAAAATATATCATTCGAACAACAAGCGCCACACGACTCCGTTAGCCAACCGGAAGCATGGTCGCGAGGATTAAAGTGGCTGCGCGCGCGCCAACACGATTCGGGCGCATGGGAAGGACTGTATCCCGTCGCATTAACATCACTAGCTTTGCTTGCCCTACCAGCGGACTCGAAAAACGCGTCCTCTATTCAGCGCGCCTTGACGTGGCTTTACGCACAACAAGCCGAAGACGGTTCGTTTCGATCCTTCGATTACCCCGAATGGCCTTATGAACATGCGCTGGCTGTGCGCGCGTTGTGCCGTCATCTTAACGCGCAAACCAGTGACCTCCGGCGTTTGGCCACGGAACAGGCCGTGGACATAATCCTAGAAGGGCAACAACCTTCCGGCGGCTGGCATTACCATTACACCCTCGGCGCACGACGCAATACGCCGTTATCGGCCACCCAAATGCTTGCGTTGCATGCTGCGGGGGTTGCGGGCATTCGCCCGGAGGAAATGCAGCGCGCGTTGAAGCATGCGGCAGAGGATTTACGCTCCGTGCAAAGCGAACAGGATGGACGGTTCGGCTATTTTTTTAAAAATGCCGGGGTCGCTCATTTATCCGGGTACGCCCTGCTGGCATTGCAACATGCCGGCTGGGGCGCGAGTGAAACAGCGCGTCGCGCGTGGGTGGATTTTCACGACACCATCGTACGCTGGCCTTCGTCACCGCCCTGGCCTTTTTTTGCGGCATGGCATGCGCATGAAGCCGCCTCGCGACAAGGCGGACTTGTATGGCACGATTGGAATCCACCGTTGCGGGAAGAACTGCTTTCCGGTCAGCAAGAGGATGGGTCGTGGGTCGGGGCGCTGCGCGAAGTAGAACTGGGACCGGTCTACGCTACCGCGCTGGCGTGTTTGATGTTGGAGCGAACCTATACCGTCGAGGACTCCAAAACAAACACATCGGCGCCCGGCGCATGGCATGCCAAGACGCTTCATGACAACACCGCGTATATCCTGCCAACGGTGTTGCATGGACCGGAGGACGCGTATCTTTTGGACGGCGATGTTTTCGATACACTGCGGAAAGCCGATGCTGTGCTATTCGCGTTTTCGCCGCGTCACGTGGCGGCTCATCTTGAACAACGCCTATCCACGATGCCCGCGCACACCTACCCCATGCCGGATGATATTAAGCGCGCATTAAAACAACATGCTTTGTTCAAGCGTGTGCCCGGAACCGTGCTTCACACGATTCCGCCATGGGCGATCGCGGCGCATCTTGCTTCCGAATGGCTGGAATCCGGTGACGGCTTAGAGGCATGGGAAACTATCCCTCGCGCGCTTGAACGTCGCATGCGTCGGGGACTGCGTCCCGTCTACGCGTTGCAACCCCAAGATATTTCAGATTGGCTTGAGGATTTGCCGGAAGCCGCACAGTGGGATTGGGTTCGATTTATGTTGAAAGCACGCGAGATATTTCCGGATATTAGAAACGAATGGCTGCATCTATGGGCAAACGGGACGCCGGAATTATTGCAAGCCTCTATAAATCAAATCTGGCTCAGAACAGGACCGGAAACAAGCAAGGTTGATTCGTCCGTAGCGCCGTTACGAGCCTCCTTAACCGGAAACATAAACGCGATCATGAACACGAACGAGATTAGCGTAATTGTTGTACCGGCATGGTTGCTGTACGGGGTGACAGAGTCGCTTGATGATTAACCGTTCAGGTATTTAACACCGCGTATTGACAAACAAGCATGCATCACGCATGATTACACCTCTTGTTTACGGGCGGAAGCGCACCCCGACGCAAAACATCGGGTCTGCGAGTTCGGAGAGCGTGCGTAATCGGATGTAGACGAAGAATTTGATCGGGGGGTTAGCTCAGTTGGGAGAGCGTCTGAATGGCATTCAGAAGGTCGTGGGTTCGACTCCCATACCCTCCACCAGCCTTGAGTAATGAATTACTACGTCTACATCCTCGTCAGCTCAGCGGATCCGGACGCGAATTCACACGCAGGCATTTCTGAATAGTTCTTCGCGCGGCGATTGCCCCCCCCCCGGCTCACGGTCCTAGCGCCTGCAAGGTTTTGTCTCGCGCTTCCAGCGCTTGTGCGTCATCCGGGCGCTGAGACAATACAAATTGCAAATCCTCCAGCGCTTTTTCGTATGCACTGAGCCCGTACCAGATTTCCGCGCGCAACGCATGAAGTTCAATCCATTCCGGACGCAAACTATCCGCGATTTGACACGCTTCCAGGGCGGATTGCAAACGACCCCGCGTATGCAATAAACGCGCACGATTGATATGAATTTCAGGTAAGTCAGGATCAAATAACAATGCTTGATCCAAATCACGCATCGCATCGTCCCACCGATTCGCGCTCATATATAGAGCCGCGCGATTATTTAAGGATGGCGCATGTCCCGGGAATCTACGCAAAACGCGGCTGTACGTTTCAAGCGCGCGGTCGCCCATGCGCATATGATCGTACGTTAAGGCCTGCTGATACAATCCCATCGGATTTAACGGAGCAATGCGATCGAGTGTACGAAAATCTTTCAGCGCATCCTGCGGGCGCTCTGTCACTCGGTACAACAATCCGCGATTCGCCAGCGCTTCAATATGGTTCGGCGTAATCATCAACGCCGACTCTAAATCCATCAGGGCTTGGTCTATCTGCTCCAGCGCTCGCCACGCAGCCGCCCGTTCGACATACAAATCGGGGTTACGCGGATGATTGGCCAAAAGCGCGCTAAGTAAACGTACGGCTTCTTCCGGATGCTGCTCCAAAGCCGCGCGCGCTTCCAACCGGGCTTCATACAGCGCCGTTGCGGCATCGGAGTCCACAGCCTGACCTGCCGCCGTTCCCGACAGGATTGTTGCCCAACATACGATTAAACACAGCCGTTTCATCATTTTTTACGATGTACGGCCAGTAATGATTTTTGGGCCGCGCGCTTTACGCCGCGCAGCGCAAACAGGCATCAAAACAAAGCCGACAATCGTCCATGAACCAGCACATCGCGATCTGTGTTTTTTGATGTGCCCCCGTATACCCCAAACGACAAACTGCGGTTTATCTTATAATGCATGCCGCCAAGGAATGTCAGAGGATGGGTATCGGCTTCTTTGTCGCGCGCTACTTCCAATTCGCCCACCAGCGAAAACTGGCGGTCCAAATCCCATACCAACGCGAATGCCACCGACGGAATATTGTCTTGATCGTCCAGAATATTGTACCGCGCATCCGCCACAAAATGGAAAACGTCTTCGACGGTCGTGCCCATGGCCAAGCCTAACGTATATGCTGTTTCCCCGGTGCCCAACCCTTTATCTTCATCGCCCGTTGCCAGCGAAACCGAGACGTGCGGCATAATCCACGGGTAACGGAAAATATCCTGATACCCCAGAAATTCCAATCCCACCGTGGTATCCCCCAACCCGCTTTCACTACCTCCTAATTCGGGATCTATTGTGCGGAACGGCGCTTGCGCTGAAACAGCAAGATTTTTGAACAACGCATATCGAAAGTAAGGACTGAGAGTTGTTTCTTCACGGAAATCAAATTCCTCGTACCGGAAATCCGCGCCTAATTCCGTTTGCCCGGGACGGGGGATATGGCCGTCTTTCGATAAAACGGTACGCACGGACTGCGCTTGTGCCCCGCTTGCAATCGCTATCAAAATCATCCCTAAAAATGCTTTTTTTATCATGCCGCGCTCCTTCGTGATGGCGTGAACTTCCATGTTTAATGTATTAAACTTTACATGCTTAAGATATGCAATGCCATAAAAAAAAGAGTCCCACTTAATTTTGCGGTAGGCTTTTATCTACCATTTGATATAAAGTGCTTTTTCGTTGCATAACACCAAAGGAATACCATGAAAACTATTCAATCTTACAGCGTATGCTTTGCTTTACTTTTAGCGGTCGGCATGTCCGCGCCCCTAAACGCCGAGGAAAAGCCGCTCATGGCCACCGTGGAAATCCGGGGATTAAACGCCCTGGCCAATGAAGCATCCCTTGTCGCGGATGCTATCCAAATGCCGTTTGAGCGAGAAAGCGTGGTACAAGGCTTTCTGGGCACGATGCAATTAACACCCGCGGCGTTGGATCTCGACGGCGTAATACGCATGCACGTGATGTTTCCCGACCAGCATATACCCGGCGCGCCTCCCGGCGTTGTCGTAGGTCTGCCCGTGCATGGGGACGGTCAGATTCTGATCGAGGAAATGAAAAAAGCATGGACACTTAAAGAGCAGCACGACGATATTTATACGTTCACCGCGCAACCCGGCATGCCGGTGAAGGATGTGTTTGTGCGCCTTGTGGGTCGGCACGCTTGGGCCGCTTTGGAACCGGACCATTTGATTACATTTCTCGGTGCGCATCAAAACGTCGCGGTGGATGCGAAAGGCACTTTTGCGTTAGCTATCCATGTTCACGAGCTTGTCCCCGCTTTGCGCGCGCTTATGAAAGAGCAAATGACCGCTCTGCAAACGATCAACGGAGATATGGAAATGGATCTGGCCGTCCAAAGCATGCAAAGCCAAATGAACATGATGCTTTCTATCATGGAACAACTGCACTCCATCCGCATCGGACTGGGCGTAACACCTGAATTTTTTGACATGCAGTTTGGCCTGAAAACCATGCCAGACACCATGCTCGGTCGCATGGTGCAATCCATGACCCGACCTGCGGAGGCGTACATGCAAATCCATCCGCAAGACGCCGTACTGGCCAGCGCCGGATTTCTGCCGTTTCCGGACGAGTTAATTGACGCATACGCCCAGTGGATACGCGACCTTGCGTTGATGGGCGAAGATGTTATGGATGAAAATCAAATGAAACTGGCCATGGCCGGCATGAACTTGATGCGGGGCCAACACGGAGGTTCCTACGCCATGTGGGTCACAACAGGCGACACCAACATGCCCGTGCGGTTCGGACAAGTCTGGCAACTTAAAGATCCCGGGGCGTTTATACCGCAACTCACAACCTATCTGGACCTGATGGAGTCTTTTGCCAAAGAAGAATTGGACATGACAGACGAAACCATAGAAACCCGATCCTATCGTGATACCACTGTGTATCGCTATTCGTTCATGGCCGCCATGGGGGACGCGGAAGCCGCCAAAGCCATTACCATGTTTATGCCTTTCGCAGGCAAACTGGCCATGGAATACGCTATTGTGGGTGACATGCTGTTAAGCACAGGTGGCGACAGTCAAGCAATGGATGCCGCCATTGACGCCGCATTGGACGGAGGTGGACTTTCCTTGGATCAAGCCCCCGAGCTACGCAGACATTTTCCCGACGTGCCCGCCGACGCCGTGGATTACAGCGTGTTACGCCCGCTTGCGCTGATTAAAATTGCGGAGCTTTTGGGCATGGAGGAAAAACCCGCGCTTCAGCAACTGAAATCCATAGACATGGCAATGACCGGTTATTCGGTCACGGAAGGCACGGACTATGTTTCGCAATCCCGCATGGACATGAACGGTCTGCAGGAAATAGTTCAGGCTGTCGTACTATTATGGCAAGAGCTTATGACCTTTGGCATGCAAGAATTCGAACACGAAGTAGATCAGGAGTAAGGCATTATGCGTTCGTTTGATTCCCTGTTGCGCCAGCTTGAGGGCTCCGTACACTATTACAGTCTTCCCGCGTTGAGCGACGAAGGGCTTGGCGATGTGTCCGGCTATCCGTTGTCCTTGAAAATCCTGCTTGAATCCTTGATTCGCATGCAGGCGCATCCGGCGTATGCCCCCGAACAAGTCACGTCGTTTCTGCAATGGAAACCGGGCCTGGAAGATAAAGAGGAATTTCCGTATATGCCTGTCCGTGTTCTTTTTCAGGACTTCACCGGCGTGCCGTGTGTGGTGGATTTAGCCGCGCTTCGCAGCGCATTAAAACGGGCTGGACAGGATCCCGCTAAAATCGAGCCGCAAATCCAAGTGGATCTCGTCATTGACCACTCTGTGCAAGTGGATCAATACGGAGATCAACCCGCTTACGATTACAACCTCGCCAAGGAATTTGAACGCAATAAAGAACGTTACCGTTTTCTGCGCTGGGGCCAAGGGGCTTTCCGCAAATTAAGCGTGCTGCCTCCGGGATTGGGCATTTGCCATCAAGTGAATATGGAATATCTGGCTTCCTGTGTCGTCACCGCCCAAAGCGCTAACGGCAAGTCCCTTGCTTATCCCGACACGCTTGTAGGCACCGACTCGCACACAACCATGATCAACAGCATGGGGGTGCTCGGATGGGGCGTAGGCGGCATAGAAGCCGAAGCCGCCATGCTGGGACAACCAATTCCTCTCCTGATGCCTACCGTAACCGGTTTCCGTCTAACCGGGGAATTGCACGACAACGCCACCCCCACCGATGTCGCGCTGGCGGTGACACAAGTGCTGCGAGAAAAAGGCGTAGTCGGGCATTTTGTCGAATTTTTCGGACCCGGCCTGAATTCCATGAGTCTGGCCGATCGCGCCCCGATTGCCAATATGGCCCCGGAATACGGCGCTACCATGGGCTTTTTCCCTATTGACGACGCTACGCTGGAATATTTGCGCATCACCGGGCGAAGCGAAGACCAAATCAAACTAGTCGAACGCTATTGCAAAGAACAGGGACTGTATCGCACGCCGGACATGGCCGCTCCTTTGTTCGATCATACCGTGGAAATGGATCTATCCACTATTGAACCCAGTTTGGCCGGACCCAAACGTCCACAGGATCGCGTCGCTGTCAAAGACCTTAAACGCACCTTTTCCATGGCCCTTACCGAACCGCAGGAAAAACGTGGATTTGCTTTAGCCCCGGAGGACGTAAACCATTCCGCGGAAGTCGAGCAACGCGGAACGCTTACGCACGGTTCGGTCGTCATCTCCGCCATCACCAGTTGCACCAACACGTCCAATCCATCGCTGCTGATCGGCGCGGGATTGCTGGCGAAAAAAGCAGTCGAAAAAGGACTTTCCGTTCCGCCGTATGTCAAAACAAGTATGGCGCCGGGCTCGCGTGTGGTTACCGAGTATTTAAAAAATTCCGGGGTGCTTCCGTATCTCGAAAAACTGGGTTATTCCGTGATTGCCTACGGGTGCACCACCTGCATCGGCAACAGCGGACCGCTGCCCGACGAAATTGAAGCTGCAATCAAAAAAGAAAACCTGGTCGTCGCCGCTGTATTAAGCGGCAACCGCAATTTTGAAGGGCGCATTCATCCCTTGACGCAGGCCAATTACCTGTGCTCACCACCGCTTGTCGTCGCCTACGGACTGGCAGGCACCGTGAATATAGATTTGGATAAGGACCCGATCGGCAACGATCAACAAGGGAACCCGGTTTATCTAAGGGATATTTGGCCAAGCCGCGATGAAATTCATGCCCTGCTGAAAGAAGCCGCCAACCCCGAATTATACCGCACCTTGTATGCGGATATAGCAGGCGGCCCCGAATGGGACAAACTTTCCGCGGCCACCGATGCCGTTTTTCAATGGGACGATGTATCCACGTATATCCGCGAGCCAACATATTTTGATGACTTTACCGCCACGCCCGAAGCATTGTCCGACATTCAAGATGCTGTCACGCTGGGTTATTTCGGCGATTTTATTACCACCGACCACATTTCCCCGGCTGGAGCGATTCCCAAAGACAGCCCGGCTGGCGCATATTTAATCGAACACGACGTGCAACCGGAGGATTTCAACTCCTACGGATCCCGGCGAGGCAACCATGAAGTTATGATACGGGGCACGTTTGCGAACATTCGTATACGGAACAAACTGGTAGACCGCTCGGGGGGCTGGACGATTCATCACGGGACCGGCAAAGAAGCCTTTATTTACGACGCAGCCATGCAATACATGCAAGCGGGCACGCCCAGCATTGTGCTTGCGGGCAAAATGTACGGCGCAGGCTCTTCGCGGGACTGGGCAGCTAAAGGCACGTACTTGCTCGGCGTCAAAGCCGTGATTGCGGAAAGTTTCGAGCGCATTCACCGCAGCAATCTGGTGGAAATGGGCGTATTGCCGCTGGAGTTTATCAACGAAACCGCAGAATCCCTGGGGCTTACCGGTCACGAAACATTCGCCATCAGCGGCATTGCGCAAGACCTGAAACCGCACAAAACCTTGCGCGTAACCGCGACTGACAAACAAGGTGAAAACAAATCGTTCGACGTCAAATGCCGTATTGATTCCGCGATTGAAGTGGAATACTTCCAACACGGTGGCATTTTGCAATACGTGCTGCGCGACGTAATGAAAAGCTGATCACCGCTTTAGCAACACAGGTAGGGCGGTTTGGCTCAAACCGCCACATAGGTGGCGCGCCCTACTTCAAGGAATGACAAGTTGAACATAGATAGGGCGGTTTGGCTCAAACCGCCCCATGGGTGGCGCGCCCTACTTCAAGGAATGACAAGTTGAACACAGGTAGGGCGGTTTGGCCCAAACCGCCGCATGGGTGGCGCGCCCTCGCTTTACTCGAGCGTTTGCACCAGACTATTCACCAACGCAAATTTAACCGCGCCCCATTTTGTCGCGGGCGCCAAGGCATATTTCTGATTGACTTCCAATTCAATGCCCGCATAAGACGCGGGAGGAAAGTGCCGACGCAGATACGTAACAAAACTATCCGCGCGTCCTTGGTAAGGATAATTCATACGCACATTCCATTCGCTCCAGTCTTTGCGAAGCGCTTCCGCCCATGTCCGGCAAAACAGACGCTCGCGCACCCGCGCGGGATCGTACAGTAACCCGATATCCGCATTGCGACGTTCCCCACGCAGGACCGGCGTAAAACTATGCACCGACACATGCAGAACCGAGCGGTTTTTACCGCATAACTCCTCCACGGCTTTTTCTACACGCGAACGATACGGAATATAATAGTTCTGAAAAATCCAGTTGCGCTCAGAGGACTCAAGTTTGCGGGTATACGAAGAAAATACCTGGCGATGGCCGGGCGAACGGTTTAATTCAACAAGAAGGCGCGTCACGGTGCTATACAACAACGGAGCCCCCAGCGCGCCCGACAACGCTCTCGCTAATTCAAGCGCGCCGGGATCCCAGCCCCGATGACTTTGCAAAACACGATCGCTTCCTTGAAACAAAGAGGCAAAGCGCGCAGGCACCCGGTTGCCTCCGTGTTCGCAGGTAATGATGCAGGCATCAAATTTTTTCACCAAACAACGTCGCCTCCTCCAAGCATTCACAAAGATTCTTGTATACGCTTTTAAGCTGTTCATGGGAAGGATTCGTTCCTGCTTTTTTAATCAGGCGATGCCCTAACGGACCCTCATCCAAAATAAACGAGATGGTTTGACTCGCCATTTCGTCCCATGCCTGATTCACCCGCGCAAAACAGGCGCGCCACAGCTCGCCCGCACGCATGGGCTTGTCAAAACCAAACAGGCTCAGTAAATCCAGATCACGAATTTCCGCGTAATGTCCATCCCGGATCACATCCAGAAAAACGGATTCGAGCCGCTCCACGCTTAACGCTTTCAGGGCCAGCTCCAATGCGTCATCACGCGCAAGTTCCTCTATGGTGTCAACGATTAAGCGAATGCACGCCAGATCGGCCCGCGGGCATTCCTGTACATCCAAAACACGCACTTCGATGGTATTCCGGGAAAAACGCGCAATAGCCCCGCGGGCATTGACCCATTCCTGCTGCAATGTGCCCTCGGGATCATGCGGGGCCAGCGCCGCATATAAAGGCGCCAACAACTGCTCCTGATAATCGCGGGCGGAATACAGCGGTTCAGGAATCACACGTCCGCTGACCAAAGGAATACGTTGTGCATTATGCCGGTAGGTTTCCAAACGCGCGTCCACCAATCCGGTGTAACGTCCATCCAGATACGGGGACGAGGCCGTCAACGCAGGCATCAAAGGCAACACGGCCCTGATTGCGGCGTGAAGCCGCCCGAATTGTTCATCGCCGTCAAACGGGAGATTCACATGCGCGCTTTGCAGATTGGACCAACCATGACCACGACAACCAAATAAACGATCAAAGGCCCGGTAAATGATGTCATCGCCATGCGGCCATAAAGACGTTTCCTTGTGCGGGTTCATCCAGGGATGCGCCGCGGACGGCATTAAACAAGCCCCCCACGAGGCCAGCCGTCGGTTGATATCCCGCACATCCGCTTGAAACAGGGAAGCTAAACGTTCCAACGAAGAGACCGGTCCATTGGTTTTTAATTCCAGGACATGCAGAACCAACTCGTTGGACCATGCCAAAGCGTCACGATCCACTTCCGAATCATACGCGCCTGTCACGGTTTTAAAAACTTCATCGGTGATCGGGCGCACATCGAGGGAATCGTTTGCCACAATCATATACTCAAGCTCAACGCCGTACGCGCTAAACCAAGGCAAAGACGTCGCGCTCATCAAGATCGCGCCTTGCTGTTGTCCCGTTGGCGATCCAGTCTGGCCAGAAATCCTTCCATGATGCGGGAGTATAGATTTTCTTTTAACACTGCATCCTCGAAGCCCGCGTCAATATTTGGATTATCGTTCACTTCAATAACGTAGAATTTCCGGCCCACTTGTTTGACATCCACACCGTACAACCCATCCCCGATCGCGTTCGCGGCCTTTAATGCCATGCGCACAGCGGCGCGTGGCGCCAGTTCCACCGGCAACGTTTCCACATGACCGTCCACGACTTTGCCGTCTTGCTCGCGGCGGACAATTTGCCAATGTTTGCTTGCCATGAAATACCGGCAGGCGTAAAGAGGTTTGCGATCGAAAATGCCGATTCTCCAGTCGAATTCCGTAGGCAGGAACTCCTGCGCAATAATCAATTCCGACCGGTCCAGCAATCGTAAGCCTTCCCGTTCCAATTCCTCTACGGTATCCACTTTTTTCACGCCCAGCGAAAACGCGCTATCCGGCTGTTTTAAGATGCACGGAAGGCCCAACATATCCGGCAAAGCCATTAAATTGTCATCACGCACAATCACTGTGCGTGGACCCGGTATGCCTAGACGAATCAGCAACTCCGCGAGATAGACTTTATTGGTGCACCGGAGAATGGATTCCGGGTCGTCTATAACCACCAAGCCTTCGGCTGCCGCTCGCCGGGAAAAACGATATGTGTAATGGTTCACAGCCGTGGTTTCACGGATAAACAACGCATCAAATTCGACCAGACGGGAAAAATCATCGCGTTTGATAAACTCGACATCCATGCCCAACGATGTGGCCGCGCGCTCGAAGCGAGTCAGCGCTTTTTTATTGGATGGCGATTCGGAAGCAGATGGATTATGCAAAATCGCCAGCGAATAGCGCGCGGGCGCTTTGCGTCGCGCGGTGAACCGTCGTCCCGCAAAATAACGCGTCGCGGCGCGCACAACAAACGGACGATGGCTTGACGGAATATCCTTGGCCGCAATTGGACCAATGGATTGCAAATGCCATTTATCCGTTCGCGTAAAATGCGCGCGCAAAAAAGGAGCCTGAAACATATTAAATAATCGCAAACTCATCTGTTCGTGCCGCGCGGCAAGATTGCGCCCGAAGTATATGCTTAACGTAAACGTGCGCGAGCGAATCGAGGACAAACTGCGCTGGATGTCCTCGTCCAATTCATCCGACACCATACGAATGATGTTCTGCATTTTCATATCCTGCAGCGTCGTTACGCTTGGCACCGGTTTATGCCCGCGCGCAGACGCAAGAAGCGACACATAATACCCGCGACTTTGGTAGCGGTACGAACGGCAAAGATTAAATACGCGCAACCCGCGCATGCCCGCGTAGCGCGCATCGGTTAAGTACTCGTTTGCATCCACCACTGTCACGCCGGGGATGTGCAACGGCCATTCTTTAGGACGATCAACTACAAGGTTAATCTGCATACAGCATCACGTTCGAACAGGAGGACGAATGATCAGTAAATTTGCATCGTAGGTTATAACGCCCAGCATAATCGCGATCAAGACCCGGTTTGTGGTTACAGGATAATGATGCTCGCCTCCCGGAAAAGATTGCCTGTAGGGATCCGCGATCATCACGCGCTTTTCCGCCCGGTCATAACCACACAAAACAACAAAATGGCCGGAAGGTTCCCCACGGATATCATCATCCACCATCGTGGTCTCTCCGTATTCGCGCGCAGCCCGATACAAATACGTGGAACTTAATCCGGTAATAATAGGGTCGCCCCTGTTTACATATTTCCGGATCAAGGACGCGGTCAAGTCCTCGAAGCGAATACGTCCGCCCAACTGGAGAAATTCCAGGTACGCTGGTGTGGCCTGCTGCAAGCGGGGTTGATCTAATTTGACTTCGGCTTGCGCAGCCAGCTTGGCCGCAATATCCACGGTTCTATCGGCAAACCATGTCGGATCAAAGACCATCAAATTATACGTGAATAAATCCGCGCGATATCCGCGGCGCAAAGCGTGGCATCCCAGCATGACAGCCAACGTGCCTCCGCCGGGTATGGTGTGTACTTCCTCCACTACTTGAGCAAGAGGCAGATCGTCGCCGTAATACCGGTATACGGCATGCAGGCACGAAGGCCCGCACGTCGCATCATCCGGTTGAGGCGTAATGGTAAATGGCAAATGAAGTTCCATAGATCTATAGCCTGCTCGCTTACCAGCAAGTAGACCCAAGGTCAAGTATGCTTGCCGTCTACGTGTAGATTCCCCGTGATAACTTGTCAATTGGCCTTGGTATGGTATAGAAAAGGCAGGCTATGACAAGCGAACCGGTCACCCATCCCGATCCTGTTTACCCGCGCGCCAACTGGGTTATGCGCTGGCGCCGCTGGTTGCGTCCCATGCTCTCCAAACGCGGCACGCCGGAAGCCATTGCGACAGGCGCGGCGGTGGGCTTGGTGGTCGCGTTTACCCCGACCATCGGCCTGCAACTCATTCTAGCCTACGGGATCGCCACCCTCTTGAAAGCCAACCGGCCCGCCGCAATTATTCCCGTGTGGATCACGTCGCCCGTGACCATTGCGCCTATTTATGCGTTTACGTATACCGTAGGCACTTTTTTTGTGGACGGGCCATCTGTGAATGAAGTGCGGCATCAACTCATGGATATTACGCGCCGCCTGGATCGGCACAATTTCTTCGATTTTGCATCGCACATCGAAGAATTTATGCGCATTGGAAAAGACATGTTTATTCCCATGTGGATCGGCGGTTTACTTGTGGGCGGGGTATGCGCTTTGGTGGCGTATCCGCTGATTTTGGGAGGAGTGCGTCGTTACAGAAAACACCGGGAACACGCGCGGCAACGCCGTGCCGAACGACACCTGCGCCGTTTGATCCGAAAAAAAACCAGCGCCCTATAAGGAGCGCTGGTTTTAATTGTTTTCGTGAAGCGGCTGTTCACATTGAACAGACGCTCAAGGAACTATTATTTTTTAGCGGTTTGGTCGCAGGCCGCTTTTTCATCACAACCGGCTTTATCTTCGCAATCTGCTTTCACTTCGCATGTAGCGCCTTTTGCGTCTTTGGATGATTTTTCGGCTTTTGCCATATAATCTTTTTTGGCTTTTTCGACTTTAGCCGATTTATCTTTCGACCATCCACCGGGGCAGCAACCTTCGCCCGCATCCGAAACTGGGGCAAAAGCCACCAGCGCGCCTACCATCATCAGGCTCATGATCCATTTCTTCATCTGCATTCTCCTTCTTGGTTATGGGTTAAACCCGTTGCGTTATCACCTTAGTATTTTATAGTGTATTCCCCTTACAGGGCATTTTCAAGAAAAATCAATCAAGAAAAGGTAGGACGCGTTGGGGCCCACACGCCGATAGTTGGATGGCGGAGGCCCGGGAGGCGCGTTGAGCCAACGCGCCCTACCTTTTAGGGCTCAGGCTTGGACTGAATGTAATAAAACCCGCGATTTTGCACGCCGGATACAGTATCGGTGTACACGTTGACCGTCGGCGTCGCAGGCAAATTCGTGGCCAACGGGACAAATCCCTCCGTACCGCCCAAAAGATTGCTGGTCCAATACACGTCGTACAACCGTCCACTCAAACTAGGCCAACGCAAAACCATGCCATTGCCTGAAGTCGGCGCCGCAATCGGAATTTCCGCATCGCCACCGCCCCATTCAAAAACCTGCACGGTCAATGACGCGACAGCGCTTGTTATAGATCCATACGCGTTCGACACCACGACGCGATAATCACCCGCGTCGTTCGTAAGCACAGACGTAATGGTGTACAACGTGCTTGTCGCCCCGCCAATAGGCGCTGTGTTCTTTTGCCACTGGTACAGCAACGGAGGCGTGCCGGATGCCACGACTTCAAAGTTTGCGGTCTCGCCCTCCCACACAGTCATATTTTGCGGGTGTTCATCAATGTCCAAGCTAACCAATACATCGAGGACGGCCACCTGACTGGTCGTGACCCCATGCGGATTAATCACCCGGACCCGGTAATCAGCCGCATCACCGGATGACGCGGACGCTATGGCATAGGTCGTTCCTGTCGCCCCGCCGATCGTAACGCCGTCTTTCGTCCATTGATAACTAATAGGCAATGGCCCGGTCACATCTACCGAGAAGCTGGCCTCTTCGCCTGCCAGAACATTGGTTCCATCTGGCTGGAGCAGGATTTCCGGCGTCAGCACAGCCGGCAGTTCCGACTTGTATGGATGGTTGGTCGGAAGTAAATGCGTCACGCCCCACTTATGCGCCAGGTACCCTTCGGTGCGCTGGCGGTCATCGTCATTCTGAAACACGTCCAGCACAATGACTTCGGCAATGTCGCCCTGCAAGGACTGCGAAACAGACGAGGCCACCGAGCCGCCCACCCCGTACCCGCGAAATACACCGTTCAGATCATGGTCATACGTTCCGGGCACGCCGCTGTTGACGTAGTTCCGAATCTGCGATCCGGAGTGCATCGCCGAGAATAGGCCCCAGTCGCCAGTCGGATGGCTGATCATTGCACGCGGGTTGCCCAAGGCAAAGGCGCCAATGGATGAACCGGAGCCATCCCTTCGCAACGGGATATAATGACCGGAACCGGTTGCATCGCCGGTTTGTCCATCCAGCGCCTGCGAGAAAAAGCGGGTGTATGTTTCGCTTCCTGACTCATAATTCAATAATACAAAGGTGGACTGCTGGTTAAATGTCACATTGTTGTATACCCCGGTCAGCGCTTGACCACTTCCGGCATAGGTCACCAACGGCAAGCCGTTTAATCCGTTGGTGGTCACTTCCGGTCTCCGTCCCGCATTGCTTTGTACGGCATGGCGATTATGACCACTCTTGTCGAGCCACTCCGCTAGATCCCCGCCGTCAAAAACAAACGTGTTGGTATCGGCTGCATCCAACCATAACACCGGCGGGTTCGGGAACGAGCCGGGATTCCACCATTCGCGCGCCACAGTCACGGTCGCCACCGAACTGGTCACGACGCCTAGCGCATTCGCGGCCACCACATAATACGGGCCGGCATTGGTGTACGCTACAGACGGGATGGCATAGGAAGTTCCCGTTGCTCCTGGAATGGTTTGGTTGTTAAAGAACCACTGAAGTGAAGGGGTCGGCTCGCCCGCAACCGTAGCGTTGAGAGCCAGGGACTCCCCTATGACAACCATTTGGTCGGCGGGATGCTCCGTGAACTCCGGCGCGTAATGCACCGTCAATGTCGCCACTTGACTGGTCACCGCGCCTGCGACGTTAAAAGCCACTACATCGTACTGGCCCGCATCCGACACCTGCACAGACGATATATCCAGATTTTGCAACGTGCGGCCTTGCAACGGCTCGCCATTCAAGCGCCATTGATAATCCGGATTCGGCGTTCCATCCGCGACTACGTTAAACGACACAAATGCGCTTAAATTATTGGTCTGGCTCTGTGGATGCACCGATATCGTAGGCGCGACCAGCGACGCGGATGTGCGGCTGGCGCTTTCCTGTCGCACGGCTTCAATTTCCATTAAGCTTAACTTATTGCCAAACACACGGATTTCATCTACCTGGCCCAAAAACGCATCCTGCCAAATTCGTTCCCCCGCAATCAGGAACGGTTGGCCTGTTAAATACAGCCGCTGCAGGAATTCTTCCACGGATTCGCGTTCCAAATCGTCCAGTTCACGATCATAAATCAGCACATGCCCGTAATACCCTTGCACAAAAAGATCCGACGCCGAGCGTCTTCCTAACGACACGGAAGAAGCATTAAAGTTGCCGAAATAACTTACGGTATTCTGTCCAATACCGTTGACAAACATACGGTTGTTTGATCCGGAGAATTTGGTCGAATAAACACGCCACACACCTGGCGATGTTGCAAGGGTGTTGGTTCCCGATGTGGAACGCGCGTTCTTATTCCTCCACGTCGTAAACCGGTTCGCCGTGTTATTCTCTATAAATAAACCTGCGCCGTCCGCGTTATTATTGTCGGTGGATCCCGCGGATTTAGAAATAGAAAGCGCGCCCGCATAAGCTCCATTTCTCGCGTTCGCGTCAATGGCCATAAAAGCCGTAAGTTCGTCACCGGTAATCGCTTCAGGCAACGCGGTGCGCAGGAACGAGTTGGACAGCAATACCGCAGGTCCGCCAAACACCACATTCGTGTGGAAAATCGCGTCGGTATACCCCGCGACCGGCGAGAAATCGTTGTTATACGCCAGGTTTACCCAGTTTTCGATTGCATTGCCATGAGGCACGTTGGTCAGCGTGCGCGGATCCAAATGCACGACCAATCCGTTTGTTACCGGCAATGACTCTGGCACAAACGTCACATTGGTTGACAGGAATGCGCCCACGGTAAATTGCCCTGTGCTTACTCCTGTCGGTTCCAGTCCGCCTTTGGCATGCGAGGAATAAAGCGTCACCGGATCGTTCTTGGTTCCACGGTAAAAACGAACCGCATCGTTGCTTGCATTGCTGCTGTCATACGAAACAGCGAAGAAAGACCAGGCATTGGTTGGGAACAAGCCGTTGGTGGACACGACCGCCGATGGCTCGCTGCCTGCGGACGAGATAAAGGCCAAGTCCTGATTATTGGTCGCCATCTGTACCGTAAACCCATGGTTGTTCTCGCGGTTGTTTACAATCGTATGCACCCCGCCCGTGCCCGTGCCGTTGGGATATATCCAACCGGTAATCGTGATTTCCGCACGGTTGTTCAACGACGTGATGGCGCCCGCCGTAACCGCCCGCGCCTCATGGTTGGTAAGCGCCAACGCGTAATCGCCCACCGTGGCCGACGCGCCTGCGGCGTTCAACGACCACGCCGTGTCTACCAGCGTAACATTCCCGGTTCCTCCCACCGATCCTTCATTCAACGATACCGCTCCGCCGCCTTCGTCGAAGTCGTAATAAAGCAAGGCGTCATCCAACAACACTTCGGTGACGATTACAGGCACATCCAACGGGCTTGCGCTGCCCGCCAACGCCAGATTGCCGTTCAACACCCCGACTTGCCCCGTGGTATTCACACTAACCCAGTGCTCCGAGGTTCCTCCTGGCGCGACATTCGTTGCGCCCGCAGGGGTGACGCTGAGCCAGCTTGGCGTTGGCGTGATCGAAAAGGTCAGGTTGGTGCCTCCTGCGTTGCTGATGACCATCATCTGCGGAGGAGGCGATACGCTGTCTTTGATGTAAGCAAAATTCACTGGAGACGGAATGGCGACCATTTCCGCCGGGTCGCCGAAATTCTGTCCGTTATTCACGTCCCCCGGAGTGGTAGGTGAGGATTCGCCCCATGTGAAATCTTCGTACGAGGATCCCGTACCGGTCAATGCCACGGAATTCGTGGGCGGATCTAATATAAAATCAGAATCACTAGCGCCTATGTATGGATGTCCAGGCGCGCCACCTCCGTAAGCCAACGCTTGCTCGATTTGTCCCATCTCATTAATCAATCGGATCGCGCCCGGCACATACCACGACAACAGATTCGTCATGACCATATCCCGGGGGGGTGAGGGAATGCCGGGACGACCCAGCACAAAAAAGCCGAAGCCATTGACGTCGTTCGGGATCAAGGTATTAGTGGGTATATCGTACGCAGCCACCAAGGTCATGTTGGTGCTTGAACCATCACGAATTTCGATGGACCAGCCACTCATATCCACGCCCTCGGCGCCCGCCAATTCAATAAATTCAACGTCTGTCTCTTCGAACTCATCAAAGTCAAAATAATAACCATTATGATCAATCTCATTGATCCAAACCGCTCCGGGCGCGTTACGGGGAATACCGTAAAACGCCGGGTTGCTGGAGCCGCCTGCCGGGAAATACACAGGGCTGTTGGCATCAGGCCCGGCGAAATGCGCTACCGTATAATATTCCACCACCGTGCCGGCCGGTTGCGCCGGAATGGAAGTGGCCGAAACATAAATTCCTCCGCCTTGCAGCGTCATCGGGAGCGGGGTAAATCCTCCCGACGAACCGACCCGGTAATACGAAGTCACCGCTACATCGCGCGCGCCGTTCAACGGAATGGTTTGCGCGGATAGCTGAACCGTGTCATTGGTGAAAGGACGATCCGGCGTGTGCCAGGCGGACAACAATAAATCTGCGGCAGGCGCGGGCGCGGGCACCCGGATCTCGTCAATCAACACACGTGAATCATTTGGCCCCGCGGTGTAGGCAAGGCGCACGTAATGTTTAGAAGCATCGTTTACAAACAAGCTGAATTGTTTATAGACAGAATCGGACGCATCGGTAACGTTCGCAAGCGTGGTCCAACTGGAACCGTTGGAGGACACTTGCACCGCAATGGTTCCGCTTCCGTCGCCCGGCCAACGCCGGTACACAAATTCAATCGCCCCAATGCCCCCCCCTAAAAACGGTGACTGAACATGGGGATTGTTCGACGTTTGACGGCGCAGACGCGCGACTTGTCCTTCGTACGCATTGTTTTGATCTACAATGGCATCTTCTTTAATGGTCCAGTACTGGTGTTCCGTAGCGCCCGAGGTGTAGGAACCTTTCCGTGGCCAGGAATCGAAGTCCTGTTCGCGATTTTCTACAGGCTCCTGCACATGAACATTGTCGAGCATTAAAATTTGAGGACCACTTCCCACAGCAGCCAGACCTCGAACCACCAAATCGTCAAACGCCAGATTGCCAGCAACTTTCGTGTACTCAAAACGCAAGGCCGTTACATTGGTGCTGATCGAAGCCGATTGCGTAGTTTTGCTATTGCTAATGCTGCTGAACGTTTGAAGCGTAACCCAGTTCCCATTAATCAAGCCCTCCATCTTCAGCGACGAGGAGGGATCAATAGACTGTCCTTTGATCATAAACGTAACATTCGTGGGCTTCGAGAGCGAAGGCGTGATGAAATAAGCTCCGCTGCTTTTGAAACCTGCGGAAGGAGGATTTTCGCCCGAGCTGGCCTCTGTCGTATATTGATCCATGTTATTAAACGTCCAACCCGGAGGCGCATTCTCTCCATCGTCAAACGGTTCACTTAATAGAATCTGGCCGCCCCCCGGCGCATTGGTTTCCGTGATATTACGGATACGGATGTAATGCGCTGAATCCTCGAAAAAGACACCCGAGTAAGTTTGCCAGGACGGCGAGCCTATGCCGGACACAGAATCCAATAAAGTCCAATCCGTGCCGTTCGATGACATTTCCAGCCGGAAACCCACCGTACTACCTCCGTTGGTGCCGCGACGGTAATCAAACGTGATCGGTCCATACCCCCCGGTAAACTGCGGACTGCGCAAATAATTGGTGCTGTTTTGCGACCCGAAAATTTGCGCGGATAAACCGGAGTGCGCCTGTGCCGTGCTGACCAGTCCCGTGCAAATCGTCCAATCCTGCGAGGGATGACATCCTAGATTTGTTCCCGCCGCGGGCCATGCATTAAAATCCATAAACCGGGGTGACGAAGACGGAATATCCACAAAAATATCGTCAATAAACACCCGCTCTGTGCTACCACCCGCATGCACAATACGCACATAGCGATGCGCAGGCTCGTTGATGTCCAGCGCGAACCGGACGTATGATTGGCTATAAATATCTTCAATCGTCGCGACCGGCGTCCAGAATTCCCCGCTCGTGGACACGTCAACCCTCAAACGCACAGGCTCATCCGGTTCGTCATCGGAATCCGTCGTATAGAAACCATGGCGGTAATAAAACGTCAATAACCCCACGCCTTCGCCTAAACGCGGACTTTGAATATACCCCGCTCCGTTGGTATTGTTATCCGGATTCGCCAAGTCAGCCGCGAACCCGGCCCGGGCCAGCACGGTAGTGGACAATCCGTCTACTACAAACGACACGGTTTTGCCGGTGTTGACCGTCCACCCGCCCAGCGTGTGAAAACCGTCGGAGCTCGCCGCACCCCAGGCATTAAAATCCTCGGACCGCTTCGACCCTGTGGCCGACAAAGACGCATCATCTATTCTGAAATTACCGTCGGTTCCGTTACCTGCGGTAAACACCGTCCATCGCGCAAACGCGGTATTGACCGGGGCTTCCGCGCTGATCGAACGTTGCACCCAGGTAGCGCCGACATCGCTTAAATTGCGTGTAGCCGAACCGGACAGCAGTTGTCCGCTGAAATCATAAAACTCCAGACGTAGCTCCTCGGTCGTAGCCTGCCATTCGTACGGTGGACCTTCTTTGACAAACCAGCCCGACGCGCTGTACGTTAAGCCCGGCTCCGCCGGTGTTTCCTGCCACCAACTGCCGAAATTGTCGGGGTGGAAACTGCTGTTTAGAATCGCCCCGAAAAAGTCGCCCGACACCGATGAAGCCCAGTCCCCGCGCTCCGTGGCGCCCGCACGCGCGCCGTGCGCATTAGGATTAAAAAATTCCCAGTATTTTGCTTCCTCCGGAAAACTCCCCTGCGTTTCAAAGCCGCTGTTATACAGCAGATTGGTCCCGGTGTTGTTGATCACAAACACGCTGTAAATCTGGGTTTGCTCATGGAACGTAAAACGAATAACAGAACCGGCGGAGGTATTGGTCAGAACAATGTTACCGGCGGACGCTTCCACATACGCCGCCAGTGGCATTGTTTCATGCGGTTGATCGTTTTCCCCCCAGTTGCTAGTCCATCCGGGCGTGGTGAATTTGAATTCAAACGACAAATTCGTGATCGTTAAGTCCCCCGACCACGTGTAGGGCGCGACCAGCACAAGATTCGTTGTATCCGTATTCCAACCGTTAAACGAACCTGCCACGTTCACTTGCGCGAACGAAGACTGCGCGCGCGTTTCCCCTATGAACAATACCGAGGAGCATAACAACGCTATAAATGTTTTGGTTAAAAAATTCACGTATGTCCTTCGTCGTAAACCGACACGGCTTGCTTACGATATGATTATACACTTAAAAGCTTCCGAAATCGGTTAGAATTGCAAAAAATCTAACAAACATTTCGTGGCCAGAAGACGAACCCGACAAATAAGGATCTCTCCACACCACCGCCACGGCGCGCGTTTCCGACATAACCATATCTTCTTCGGTCATTCCAGATGGGAGAGCCGTATCGGGATCATAGTTTTCCGGGAACGTCCGCACAGCGATATATACGGTGAACATATTATGCCGTACGCCTAATAAACCCAAACTATTGCGAATGGCGCTTTCACGGAAAAACTTACTCGTGTCGGAGCCCAGCGCAGCCATATCCGCCGTTTCCACGTATTGCGCAATTTCGCTCATGGTCCGTGCCTGCCCATCTATCGCGCTTACCATAAACTCCGCTAGCGCCTTAGCGGCGGTAGCGCTTAATGGATCATCTACTTGAGCCGTGGAAATATCATCGGTAACAATCGGATGCCGTTCCACCGGCAAACCCCAAAACACCGCCGCCAACGCGTTGGTTTGGCGCGTGTTGATATTCACTAAACCACGATCAAACGCTGTCGGCTGGCGCGTAGTGAAACGGTCCACAATACGCGCGCTTTCGTCCGGGTCCGGCCCAAGCAAGCGTACCGTTTGCCATGGTTTCGTTTCGTCATAAATCAAGTAAGACAATTCACCCGGCGAAGCAAAAGGCCGTTGGGCGCTGAACATAAACCCGACTTCGTCCGGAAATGAGCCGGACACATTGATATTCGTTTCCCCCGGCGTAGGCGTTTCCGCTGTCCATTGACTCGATTCATAATTCATGCGCGGATCATTGACTGAACGCCCCCGGGCCGTGCCATAAGGCAAAAAATCCCCGTCTACAAGAAGCGGCGGAAATGCGCCGGCAATCTGGAAAGCATCGTTGGGCCAACTTGGCGTCAACCGGTCCACCACATCGCTTCCCAGATTCACGGTAAAATCAATGCCGTTAAAAATAACACGAATGCCAAACGGAGGCGGGAAAAAAGGAAATACCGAGGTATTCACACGCGACTCATAGACAAACTTCGTCAAACGCAGATCAAATTCCGAATGCCCCGGTTGCGCGGGCGTAGGCCCATCCACCAAAGATATGGCATTTAGTGGCGGAAACGGCGTCTGCACCGTGGGCGTGCCGTCAATTTGGACCGTGAAAGGCGGGGAATCCGGATCCTGCGGAAACGGATAAAAGGTCTCCACATCCACATGAACCCGCAAAACAAGTTCGGTGTCCGGGCCCGATGACACCAATTGCAATGTATTGCTTACAATAATTTCACTAAGCATAGGCGTGCGCTTAAAACTTACGCCATCTACATTGCGGGGCACATAACCGGGACTGGCGAAGTCGTGCATAACATCGTAGAACATATCCACGTCGGGTATAGGCAAGCTGGGTGTTTCGTTTAACACGGTTTTGATAGCGGTTTCATTCCATTCCGTATTCGGATTGCCGCCAATATAGGCGCTGTTGGTGCGCGCCACCACGCCAGCGGCTTCCACCACCCCGTAGCCGGTAGGAAACCGGGAAAATACGTGGAAATTATCGGCGCGCGTGCCTTGCACAATCGGGAAATTAGGCTCAATGGTGCCGCTTGTGCCCATAGCAATTAGTTCGGGAACATTCTCGAAACGACCGATTTGATCGCGCAGGTTTTTGAGGCTTTCAGGGTCGCGCGCTTCGTCAAGAACCAGATTCCCAAACCGCACTTCACCGACATCGGCGCCATAGCGCCGCGCTGTAGTCTGGTCCTCGAATTCGCCCACAGTATTGGCATCCAGCAATCCGGAGCAGTTAATAATTAAATACGAATATTTACCCATGAATTTATCGTCGGTCGGGTCGCGGATTTCAATCCAATCGGGGTTGGGATTATCAGCCGACGTAGCGGCATCCAGCATGGAACCCGGAACATAGCGTTCCAACACGTCCACCATATGAAAATTCGACGAGGTATGCCCCCCGGGAGGCGGCAATGTGTCCCAATCCGGGTACACACTGTTTCCCAGACTGTTCCGCAGGACATCCGTCATCACTTCCGTCAATGCCGCGTCAATTAAATGACGTCCGGATACCGCGCTGACATGGTATTCAGCCGCCATGCGTTCGGTGCGCATCGTGATGGAAAACGACAACGCCAAAATAGTCAGAACAGACAGCAGCCCCAGCACAATGACCAATGCTATGCCCGAGCGATCTTGTCGCGCTTTGGAAAACATTTGTTTCATCGGCTGTATCCTTCACGGTTACGAAAATGGATACGTGCCGTATACCGGCGCATGTTTCGATCCATAAAATCGGCTGCTTCCGCGGAAAGCGTCGGACTCCCTGCCATTATGTCCGCTAACTGAATGGCTGCTTTTTCATCCAGCATTTCGAGGTAAATATCCACCCACAAGGGCAATTTATTGTCTTGCGTTGTCGAGTCGTAGTCGAACACATACGCGCCCGTGTCTTCGCTATAGGCCCAGACTTCGAAACCAGCTATGTTTTCGGCAACGGTTTCTATCCTATTAGGCCGACTCAACTCGTACGACCAAAGCGTGCGCCGCCACCAATCCGGCCTCCCATACGCGCTATTTTGCAAATTTTCATCTGAACTATGCACGGATCCGGTTTTACGGACACGCGCGAGACGAAAGCGGTTCGGGATGACCTCGTCATTTTCATCCAGCATATTGTCTACGAAATAAACGGCATGCGGACATGCCCGCAACATATTGCTAAACGGAGGTGTACGTGTAGGCCCCACAAAACAAATAGAGTCGGATTCCAACCCATACGCAGGCACACTGAAATTATCGGTGCCGCTCGCACTGTGAATCTTAAACGAAACCACGTCGTCCCCAATCGCTTGGGATACTTCTTTCACCATAAAATCCATAACCACCCGGCCTTCCTGCGCCTGGTACACCCGCGCAGTGCCCGCCGACCAGATGCGGGTGGATTCCGCGAACATGCGCGATAGCAGCAGGATAATCAGCACCAGAATCCCCATCGCAGCCAGAATTTCGATTAACGTGAAACCGCCGCGTGAAGAGGGCACGCGGACTACCGTGGGATAAAGTGTATGGGAGTGAAGTCTCATGGGTTCGAGTTATACAATTCACTATAAAACCGGACAAAATCATCTTCCGGCCCGAATTCACCCGCCAACACATCCAACCGGATATACGCGCGATGATCCCCCTGCCCCGGATACTCATCCACAAACAAACGATAACGCATGGCAAAGTCCGTTGATCCCTGTCCACTGATCGTTTGAGGACGGTACGTAACGGTGCGCCATTCGCCGCTACGTTCAACCCGCTGCCCGCTGGCATTCACCCACATATCCGGGGAACGCGGTTCCACTACAATATCGCGTATATTGTCCCATGCCGTAATGTCGGCCATGGCTTTATAGCCGTTTATGACTTCTTCAGCAAACATCGCGGCGGCCGTATCGTCAATAGCGCGCTTGTTGGCGCGGAGTCCGTCCGGCAACAAGCCCATCACCGCGAGGAGGCCAACGCTTAGAACCAGAAGGGACAACGCCACTTCCACCAACGTAAAACCAGCTTTAGCGATGCGAACGTTCATCACAACTCCCTTATGCGTGATTGTCCGGTGATCGGATTAATTTCGACTTGCATCATGACGTCGGTCCTGAACAAGGTTTCGGATATCGTTCCAAGGGACATATCGTAGGTGGTAGCCCCTTCCGTCATAAAAATATCCGCTGGATCAATTCCACCGGCATGAAAAGGACCATCGGCCCGGAATCCTGCCACAATTACCTCCCTGTTTGAGTTTGTGCCCGAGGGAAAAGGAATGTTCATAACACAATTAGCCCGGCCAAAAATGTTTCTGTCGGCATCCCCTTGCGTCGGATGAAATAACACGCCCGGCGGCAAAACGCGCCATTCGCCAATATAGCCATCGCGACGGGAATACACCGCATACGAACGCAACGCGTTCTGCACAAAAGAAGGCTCGCTTTCATAAATCGAATCGTCATCATGCGGGAACACCACATAAACATAATCGCGGTTCGAAATGGCGGTCTGACGCGCCAGCGACAGTGTGGAGTTGAGTTGAAAAATAGCGGAGCGAATGCGTCCGCCCCGATCCGCGCCTTGAAAAGCCGGAATGGCAATCAGCATCAGCAAACCAATAATGCCGACAACCACCATCAGCTCAATTAATGTGAACCCTTTATGAAAACGCGCGATCATTGTATCACCATGACTTTAAATCATCTTCCTCAGTCGCGTCGCCGTCCGGGCCCTTGGACCAAACGACCACCGGGCGGCCTCGCACCGTGCCGTGCTCGCTGGTGGTCAGCGTGTTATCAAAATTGGTATCTAGCACAATGCGATATACGTTGCCCCATGGATCAATGAAGGCATTATTCTGCAACGAGCCATCCGGAATTTCCAGAAAAACGATACGGCGAGGATTAAGCACATGATTATTGTTCGGCGAAACATTTAGCGCGCGCAGAACATTCATCAACTGAGCTTGTTCGGACTCCGATGTATACGACCGGTCCGCCTGGCCGCTTCCTTGGGGATATTTGCTGTATTCGTTAAAATAAGCGCGTAGGGCGGTTTCGATTGTTTTAAGTTCGGTGCGTGCTTGCGCTTTTTTCGCATTTTCGACCGCTTTGCTGATAACCGGCACGGCAATAGACGCAAGAATCGCAATGATGGCCACGACGACCAACAATTCAATCAAGGTAAATCCGCTACGCCGACTGATGTTCAATCTATGCATGGTATCTGGTATCTCCTGCTTTCTCATAAGCCTGTAATATCATCCACACGGTTGGACGCGTTACTGCTGGAGCGGTCCGGGCCAAACGACCATAACCGGTACTGCTGCGGCGTTACGCTTTGGTAATAATATCCCAAGCCCCATGGATCGGTGAATGTAATATCCTGGTTGATGTTGGTCAGCACCTGTACGACAGGCATCCAGTATTCATTGGTCACATTAATATGCCCCGTGTAAGCGTCGCCGGATGGGTAATACCCACGGTCCGCCCGGTATTCCTCAAATGCGCCGCGAAGGAGGTTCAAATCCGCTTTGGCTTTGCTTTCATCCGCTTTACGCGAGGCATATCCCGCCGCGCCGAGAATAATGCCGGCAAGAATCGCCATCACCATGATAACCGTCAATAACTCAACCATGGTATATCCGCTTCTGTCCGGGCCACATAGCCCTGTCTTTTTCGGCGTGTTTATACGTTTTTTCATGCCTTTCTCCTGCTCACATAAAGGAATATACCCAAATGAGTTCAACCTTTTAACCCTTTCCGCAGATAATGGCAAGATTGGTATTCAGCGTTCAGTATAAACGGTTGTAGGCGCGTGAATGTACACGGGTGCGGTAAACCCCGATCACGATCCCATTTGCCACTTCTAACTTCTTACTTCTTACTTCTTACTTCTGACTTCTTACTTCTTACTTCTTACTTCTTACTTCTGACTTCTGACTTCCTCCTCCCCCAACAATCCGGTCAAAATGTTTCTTCTCCACGGGCTGCACGGAAAGGCGCATGCCGCGTTTAATGACCAGCATATCTTTCAGGGCGGGATCGGATTTCAGCGTATCGAGCGGAATAATCTCCGGGAAACGCCGCACAAATTCCACGTCCACCATCATCCAGATCGGATTTTCAGGGGTGGCTTTAGGATCGTAGTAGGGGCTGGACGGATCTTGCGCGGTCAGATCGGGATGCGCTTCGCGGCAGACACGCGCCAATCCCGCCACGCCCGGTGGCGAGGCATTGGAATGATAAAATAAAACCATGTCCCCTACCCGCATAACATCTCTCATAAAATTGCGGGCCTGATAATTACGCACGCCGTCCCATGACGTCTTTTTCTTGCGGGCAAGATCTTCGATTGAAAACACATCCGGCTCGCTTTTCATCAGCCAGTATTGCGGGGAAGAAGCCATACTTAAAACTCCGAACAATTAAAAATGATACGATACACGCACCGGGAACTGCGGCACACCAGTTTGCATTTTTCCTGAATCAGTGTATGCCCGCAGAAAGGACAAACCGCATCTTTGTCCACGTGTTCCTCTTCATCCTCGTGGATGTGCGCGCTCATGGTGTAAATTGTCCCGTGCGCAACAAAACCAGCGTGCACGCTTCTTCGACTTCGATGCCGGACGAGACCAAAGCCGCCCGGATTTCCGTATCTTCCGTGCCGGGATTCATAATAACGCGTTGCGGTTTAATCGCGATCATCGCAGAAACAAGCGGACGCAAACGGTCCGGCTTCATGTATAGCGTGAGCGTATGCACGGAAGCAGGCTCCAGGTCGCTTAATGAAGCCCGAACCGGCACTCCTTCTATTTCCTGATACGCCGGATTGACCGGGATAACGTCATGCCCATATTCCAGCAAAAGCCGCACCGCTTTATTCGCATAACGGTCCGGCTTGGGTGATGCACCTAATACAGCAACATTCATAGTGTGTACGCTATCACGGGATGAAGCCATTGTCACACCGGTCCACTGGACCCCGAGGGGATGGAATGATCCACCCGGTCTTTTTCATGCGTGAATTCCTGCAACCGGCGAAGGGTATTGGTAATTTTTACGAGGATAAAAACAGCCCACGCGACAATAAGAAAATCGAGCACAGTCTGAATGAATTTTCCGTAATTTAATGAAACCGCCGCCGTCGTTTCCGTGGCTTCTTTTAATGTGACTGCCAACTCCACGAAATTGGCGCCCCCGATTAACAAGCCAATAGGCGGCATCACTACATCATTCACAAGCGATGTGACAATTTTGCCGAACGCGCCTCCAATAATCACGCCCGCGGCCATATCCACCACATTGCCTTTAACCGCAAATTCCCTGAATTCCGCCACAATTTTTTTCATCGTCATTCCTTTCTTCCGGTTTCAAACAGTTTGCTTTTCAATTCCAGATGCTCGTATAGAATAACAAATAGGATAATCCATGGAATCATGGAAGAATGGAATGGTCACTATATTAATATGAGAATAAGGGTTGAAAAATTGCGAGAAGCATGTAATGGTACATATCTCGATAGTTTTATAGTGGTTTAAGAGTCGGCTAAACAGAAAGAAGGAGAATAGGTATGGCGCGTATATACAAAGACAATTCACAGTCCATCGGCAATACCCCGTTGGTCCAGCTTAACCACGTCACCGATGGCGCGAAAGCCACAGTGGTCGCAAAAATTGAAGGGCGGAACCCTGCGTATTCCGTCAAATGCCGCATTGGCGCCAGCATGATCTGGGATGCTGAAGAAAAAGGATTGCTTAAAGAAGGGGTCGAAATCATTGAACCCACCAGCGGCAATACCGGCATTGCGTTGGCGTATGTCGCGGCTTCGCGGGGCTACAAGCTGACTTTAACTATGCCGGAAACCATGAGCATTGAGCGTCGTCGTGTGCTTGCCGCGCTGGGCGCCAACCTTGTGTTGACTCCCGGCCCTGAAGGCATGAAAGGCGCCATCGCCAAAGCCGAAGAAATTGCTTCGCTTCACCCCGAGCGCTGGTTTATGCCGCAGCAGTTCAAAAACCCGGCGAATCCGGCGATCCACGAAAAAACAACCGGCCCGGAAATCTGGGATGATACGGATGGCGCGATTGACGTGTTGGTTTCGGGTGTCGGCACCGGCGGCACGATCACCGGCGTGTCCCGCTACATCAAAAACACCAAAGGCAAAAAAATAAAATCCATCGCCGTGGAACCGACGGAAAGCCCGGTCATCACGCAAAAAATGGCCGGTCAACCGCTGCAACCCGGACCGCATAAAATTCAAGGCATTGGCGCGGGCTTTATTCCCGACACGTTGGACTTGTCCGTGGTGGATCAAGTGGAGCAGGTGTCAAGCGAAGAAGCCATGCAGTTTGCGCGACGCCTCGCGCAAGAGGAAGGCTTGCTGGTGGGCATCTCGTGCGGCGCCGCCGCCGCGGTAGCTGTGCGCCTCGCGCAGCAGGATGAATACGCCGGCAAAATGATTGTCGTGGTCCTGCCCGACCTGGCGGAACGGTACTTGTCCACGGTCTTATTTGAACAAGCGTGATAAAGCATTGATTCCACAAGGCGGGAAGGATACGCTCCTTCCCGCCTTATTGGTTTAAGCAGCTCATGGCAAAACCCAAATCCATTGAAACGTTGTTAGCGCAAGCAGGCGCCCGGCGGGATCCGCACACGGGCGCTCTTTCCACGCCCATTTATCAAACCGCTTCGTTCGCGCATGCCGAACTGGGCCTATCCACAGGCTACGATTATTCGCGTACGTCCAATCCCACCCGGCATGCGCTGGAAGAGGCGTTAACAGAAGCCGAAGGCGGCGCACGCGCATGCGCGTTTGCGTCCGGCCTGGCCGCTATTGACGCATTGCTTCGTTTATTCCAGCCGGGGGACCGGCTAATCGTGACCGAAGATTTGTACGGCGGCACGTTCCGCTTATTCGAACAATGCGCCCGTCCGTTCGGCCTCGAAGCCATCTACGTAGACACCTCCGACACCGACGCGGTGCGCCACGCGTTTGCACAGTGCGGCGCGAAAGGCTTATTTGTCGAAAGCCCGACCAATCCCCTGCTGAAAGTGGCCGACCTCCCCGCCTTGGCTGAATTAGCGCGCAAACATAACGCCGTGTTTATCGTAGACAATACGTTCCTTACGCCCTTCCTGCAAAAACCGCTGGCATTAGGCGCTCATCTTACTACATACAGCGCCACAAAATATCTTGCGGGCCACAATGACGTGGTCGCAGGCGCCGTTGTCGCCGCTACGCCCGAGCTCGGGGAGAAAATCGCTTTTTACCAAAACGCCGTGGGCGGCATTCTGGGCCCTATGGATTGCTGGTTGACTTTACGCGGTCTGAAAACCCTGCCGCTTCGCTTGCAACGCCAGCAGGATAACGCGCTGCGTATCGCGCAATGGTTAAACGAACACCCGCGTGTCCCGCGCGTGTATTACCCCGGCCTGTCTGCGCATCCGGGACATCACATCCTGTTGCGTGACGGCATAGGCTTCGGCGGCATGATCGCGTTTGAAGTGGACGAACCCGCCCGTGTTCCGGCTATACTGAAAAACGTTCAAACATTTCTGTTCGCGGAAAGTCTGGGCGGCGTCGAATCGCTGATCACTTATCCGCTGGTGCAAACGCACGCGGACATGGACGCCGCGCTGCTCCAGCGGCTGAATATCAACGATCGCCTGCTTCGTTTATCCGTGGGCATTGAGCATGTAGACGATCTGATCGCCGATTTGGAGTCGCTGCTGTGAACTACCGCACACGCTTATTGCACGACGGACGGGATCGCGACCCTTACACCGGCGCGTCCAGCATCCCCATTTATCAAGCGTCCACGTTTTCGCAACCGGACCCCGAACATCCGGGGCTGTACGACTATGCGCGTAGCGGCAATCCCACGCGCGAGGCGCTGGAAGAAACCATCGCCGCGCTGGAAGGCGGCGCTGTCGGATTGGCGTTTGCGTCCGGTATGGCGGCCATTTCCTCGGTGTTGATGGTTTTTCAACCGGGCGATCATATCGTCGCCACCAACGACGTCTACGGCGGAACCTACCGCGCCCTGACCACGCTATTCCGGCGCTGGAATCTGGAGCATACGTTTGTGGACATGACCGATCTCGAAAAAGTTGAAGCAGCCATCCGCCCCAACACCCGCGCTTTATTCGCGGAGACACCGGCCAATCCCCTGCTTCAAATCACCGATTTAAAAGCTGTGGCGGAACTAGCCGCTTCGCGCGGACTCCTTTCCATCGTGGACAACACCTTTATGTCCCCGTATCTCCAACGGCCTATCGAATATGGCTTTGACATCGTAGTGCATAGCGCTACGAAGTTTATTGGCGGACACAGTGACGTGCTGGCTGGTTTAGTAGTCATCAAAGACGCGGATATGGGGCGGCGCATACGCGCTATTCAAAATACGTTTGGCGCGGTGCTAGGCCCTCAAGATTGCTGGCTGACCTTGCGCGGACTTCGCACACTCGGCGTGCGCATGGACGCGCAACAAAAGTCGGCGGGCGAAATCGCGTTATGGCTCAAACAATGCGCGCACATCAAATCAGTATTTTATCCCGGCCTCCCGGATCATCCGGGACGCGCAATACACGAACGGCAAGCAGACGGATACGGAGCCGTGATTTCGTTTGAGGTGGATGGTGGCGGTCCGGCCACGCTTGCTTTACTGAAAAAAGTTAAACTACCGCTGGTGGCCGTCAGCCTCGGTGGCGTGGAAACGATTTTGTCTTATCCCGCCCGCATGTCGCATGCCGCGATGCCGCCCAGCGAACGTAACGCGCGCGGCATTACCGATGGACTGCTGCGTTTATCGGTTGGATTGGAACATCCCGACGACTTAATCGCTGATTTTGATCAGGCGCTGGCACGGACATGAACACAGCGCCGGACAGTCCCACCCCCACGCGCGTGGCGGTCGGCATGAGTGGCGGTTTAGACAGCTCGGTCGTCGCCTCCTTGCTTCAAGATCAAGGCTACGAAGTGATCGGACTCACGCTGCACATGTTCAAAGAAGGATCGCGCTGCTGTTCCATCGAAGATGTACAACGGGCCCGCGCCGTATGCGATCATCTCGGGATCCGCCATTATACCGTCAATGCCGTTGAACTGTTTGCCGAAACCATCATCGAGCCGTTTGTGGATGAATATGCGCGTGGCCGCACACCGTCGCCGTGTGTATTGTGCAATCAGTACATCAAATTCGGCACGTTACAAGAACGGGCGCGTCAACTGGGGTGCGGGTTTATCGCCACAGGCCATTACGTACGCAAGGAAAAGCGCGTGGACGGATGGCATGTATACAAAGGACGCGACGCCAAAAAAGATCAATCCTATTTTCTGCACCGCTTGTCGCAAGAGCAACTGGAACATAGTCTTTTCCCGCTGGAAGGATGGAGCAAGGACGATGTGCGCGCGTATGCGCAAGAGAAGAAATTGCCGGTGTCCATTTCCAGCAAAACGGAAAGCCAGGACTTGTGTTTCATTACCGAAGCAGGCCCCGCGCCGTTTGTGGAACAGCGCCGGCCCGCGCTGAAAAAAGCCGGGCGCGTCATGGATACCGACGGACAGGTGCTGGGCACGCACGAAGGCATTCACCGCTTCACCGTCGGCCAACGCAAAGGTCTGGGCATCGCCGCGCGCGCGCCGTTGTATGTCAAGGAATTGGACGCGGAAGAAAACATTGTGTTTGTGGGATTCCGTCAACAAGTGCAAAGCGCCGGATGTATAGTAGAGGATGCGCACTGGATTCGCGGACAAACGCCCGACACGTCCCGCCCCTACAACGTGCGCTTACGCTACCGTCATGCAGGCGTCGCCGCGCGTATCACATCGGTGCAAGGCAAAGACGTGACGCTTATTTTTGACGAGCCGCAATTCGCGGTCGCCCCCGGACAAGCAGCGGTATTTTACGACGGCGACGAAGTGCTGGGCGGCGGCTGGATCAGCCATCCGGCCCCGGCGGAATGATGTTTCGAGGGATATGCGAATTTTGCGCGAGAAATCGCGCAATATCCGGGTTAACGTGGAACTTGAAACGCGCCGGACTGCGCCCGGTGCCACGGCGGTTCATGGGTGAAAACACCGTGGGAGTATAGATGCCGATCCCGCTCGTTCGTTCGCTGGGCCTGCTGGAGCCAGACGTTCCATAACGCGTCGCGCTCCTCAACGGACATGTTTTTCAGGTCCAAGTCCTCTTCGCTTAAGAATTCGTCACGCATGAGAATGGTTCCGGGTTCCAGGTTCCGGGTTGCGGGGCAAATGCTCTTGCGGCGCGGTCAGGACTGTTCAAGACAGTCGCGGCCATCAACGCGCCGTGCTCGGTGAAGGCGTAGGGTGCGTAACGGCGCCCGCCGCGTCCCGGAGAGGGAAGATAGGATGTCGGGAAATCGGGGGCGTTTGAGGG
>Ga0081527_100064_pt1 | contig 95944 bp, 94 predicted proteins | sample HotLakmasection5_FD_70992 | JGI IMG/M metagenome (GOLD analysis project Ga0081527, IMG submission 70992) | Hypersaline microbial mat communities from Hot Lake, Washington, USA - Section #5 (SPADES assembly) (version 2) | ecosystem: Environmental > Aquatic > Non-marine Saline and Alkaline >...
AAGGAGAAAAAGGGCGTTGATTGGGACTGGAGAACAACCATCGGATACAGTCTTGTGCTTTTGTGGTATGATAGCCCGATGGTTCAGAGATATGTGCCTGTTTACCTGGGGCGCTGCCCCAGGCTTTGTTATATAGCCCCTTTGGGGCAGGGTCTGAAGAAACCTCTTTTATTAGCGATTTACTTTCCGGATCCTGACTCATAAAAAAGGTTTAAAAAAACAAACTCTCCAAGAGTCATTCGTATTGCAGGATGATTCAAGTACCCACACCGATCAACATAGAGCCAAACATTTCTATGCTAATCGCAATAAAAAACAGAACGAATCCGTGTTCAGAAGGTAAAAAATCCGGAAAGTTATTCCTTCCAGTACTTCCATCCCTGATAAATCCCTGCAAACAATAATATGATGTAGTAATACCACATCCCCATTATCATCAGACCATAAACAGATACGGTAAGCAGGTTCCCTTCGATGATATCGAATCTGAGAAAGAGCGTTTGCGCACCAAATAGTATCACAGGGCCAAAGATGAGTACCAGCCATTTTTTCCAGCCTTTATATATCCCCGCTAATACCGCAATAGCCACTATACCAAATAAAGGAAAGAAGTACTCCAGCAATATTAAAAAGCCCTTTAGCTCCATGAGTTGCTATATTTTGTGACCGTTTTGATCTGAATATCGTTATATTTTTCGAATCATTTAACTAACCCGCAGGCTTGAAACTATGCCATCATTCGATATTGTCAACGAAATCAACGCCCAGGAAGTAGATAACGCCATCAATAATACCCAAAAAGAGGTGACTACCCGCTACGATTTTAAAGGATTACATACTGAAATTGAATTTCATAAAAAAGAGAACCGTATTCATCTGGTTGCGGCAGAAAGCATGAAACTTCAGGCAGTAAAGGATATGCTTATCAAGCACTTCATTAAACGCGGACTGGAGCCCAAAGCTCTGGAATACGGCACTGAGGAGGGGACCAGCCAGGGTCATGTTAAAATGGACGTCACCATCAAGGAGGGAATTGACAGGGAAACGGCCAAAAAAATCGTGAAGGAGATCAAAAACCTCAAACTCAAAGTACAGCCTGCCATCCAGGATAACCAGGTACGGGTTTCAGGTAAGAAAATCGACGACCTGCAGGAAGTTATCCGTCACCTGAAAACCAAAAATTTTGGAATTCCTCTGCAGTTTGTGAACCTGAAGTAGTATAATTTACAGTTTGTAGACCAGGGTGAAACTCTAAGTATCCGAATCTTTCTGTACAGGTCTCTGATATACTTCCTCTCAAATCAAAAAAAAAGAGCTTGGAAAGGTCAATGCCAGGCTGCTACGCGGTTTCTGTATTGGGTATTTACAATTTACGGCCGGATTCATGTCACTTTATATTCCGGCAGGCTATACTTCCCAAAAAAGCCCTGCTCTTTCTTAAACCGGTAGCCGGTAGCTCCCATTCAAGAACGTTCGGCAGCGAAACAACACTCTCCTTTAGTATTAAATATTTAAGCCGCTGAAGCCTGAATATCCTAAAATAGTTTCACAGACATCCTCAAAGACTTAATCACTAATGAATGATGAGCTTTTTTTTACGATATATAACTTGTATAAATAGTTTATTATCGGTTTTTTCTGAAGATTGAAACTCCACTAAACCAAAGAATATATGAATCGCAAACTGTTCATTATATCATGCACTTTCTTCCTGTTTTTTATTGCCGCAGAATTAATTGCACAGGACACCTATAAAACGCCGTCCCGGGATCTCGTAAACCTGGTTGATGGTGTTCGAAACCCGTCTGTCTCCATATCACCAGACAGAAACACGGTGCTTCTGCAGGAGCGTCCGTCACTGCCTTCGATAGAAGAACTGGCACAGCCTGAACTCCGCCTCGCCGGCATACGCATCAACCCGGCTACAAACGGACCAAGCCGCCCGGGTTACGTAACAGGCTTTACGCTTCGTGATATTGAAACCGGAGAAGACCGTGTTGTGACGGGGCTTCCGGCCGATCCTAAAATCATCAATGTAAGCTGGTCGCCCGATGGAAGTTATTTTGCATTTTTGCTCATTACAGATAACAGCCTCGATTTGTGGATAGCTGATGTTTCAACAGCATCGGCAGAAAAACTGTATAACGGACATATAAATGGCACCTACTACGGTTCTCCGTTTGACTGGAGCCGGGATGGCTTATCGCTTCTGGTGCAAACCGTACCTGAAAACAGAGGCGTTGTTCCTGAGCGCTCTATGCTTCCAACCGGGCCGGTAATTCAGGAAAACATAGGAGAGTCGCGTCCGGCAAGAACATACCAGGACCTGCTTGAGGACAGCCACGATGAAGAACTCTTTGACTACTATTTTACTTCTCAGCTTGCTGAGGTCAGTGTTTCCGGCGATGTGCAGTATCTTGGAGAACCGGGTATTTACCGTTCTGTAAACTTATCTCCCGATAACCGATTTATTCTGGTTAATAAAACCGAACGTCCCTATTCATATCGTGTGCCGGCTTTTCGCTTTCCACAAAATATTCAGGTGCTCGACCGCACAGGCAGCCTGGTGCATCAATTTGCTGAACTTCCGCTTGCCGATAATGTACCCATAGCCTTTTCATCAACAACAAAGGGCCCGCGCTCTGTAAGCTGGAGGAGTGACGCACCAGCCACTCTCACCTGGGTAGAAGCACTGGATGAAGGTGACCCATCGGTTGACGTACCCTTCAGAGACCGTCTCTATTCTCTTGAAAATCCGTTTACCGGAGATGCTGTTAAACATATCGACCTTGAATACCGGTATGCCGGGCTGCAGTGGAGCGAGGAAGAGTACGCCCTGGTTACAGAGTTCTGGAGGGAAGACCGGCACCGTAGAACCTGGAAAATTTACCCCGATAACGAAGATGCTGAACCGGAGTTAATTTTTGACCTCTCCACAGAAGACCGCTATAACGATCCCGGCTCCCCCGAAATGAAACGTTCGGTATACGGGACCTGGGTGCTGAACACAACGGATGACGGTAACAAGGTTGTTATGAGCGGTATTGGGGCAACGCCGGAAGGCAACAGACCGTTTCTCTCTCTTTTTGATTTGAATACAAAAGAAGCAGAAGAGCTCTGGAGATCCGAAGAGCCGCACTACGAACGCGTGATCACCCTTCTTGAGGAAGACGCAGACCGGTTTTTAACACTCCGGGAATCTGTGGATGTACCGCCAAACTATTTTATACGTGACCTGAGTGGCGGCGAACCGGTTCAGCTTACTTTCTTCGAGCATCCAACACCTGATCTTAAAGATGTTCATAAAGAATTTATTCAGTACGAAAGGGCAGATGGGGTTCAGCTTTCCGCTACTCTCTACCTGCCGCCGGATTACAACTCTGAAGAAGACGGACCCTTACCCACCCTGGTGTGGGCGTATCCCAGAGAGTTTCGAAGCGCCGCTGCTGCCGGACAAGTAGCCGACTCTCCATACAGGTTCGCCGGCCTGAGCTATTGGGGGCCGCATTTTGCTCTCACGCAAGGCTTTGCTGTTGCAGAAAATGCAACCATGCCAATAGTTGGTGAAGGGGACGAGAATCCAAACGATACCTTTGTGGAGCAGCTCAAGCTGAGTTCAGAAGCCTTAATTAACGAGCTTGAACGCAGAGGGATTGGTGACCCTGAAAGGTTTTCAATTGGAGGACACAGTTATGGCGCGTTTATGACGGCTAATCTGCTGGCACACTCACGCCTTTTTAAAGCAGGGATTGCCCGCAGCGGTGCCTACAACCGGACCCTGACGCCGTTCGGTTTCCAGGCTGAGCCAAGAAACTTCTGGGATTCTTCTGAAATATACCTGAGCATGTCACCTTTTATGCATGCCGACGGTATTAAAGATCCTATCCTTTTTATCCATGGTGCCGAAGATAATAATTCCGGTACGTTCCCCATGCAGAGTGAAAGAATGTATGCGGCTGTGAGCGGGCTTGGCGGTACGGCACGCCTGGTTATGCTTCCTGAAGAGAGCCACGGATACAGGGCCAGAGAATCTGTGCTCCATATGCTGTGGGAGCAGACGGAATGGCTGAACAAGTATGTGCGCGACTATGAATCAACCATAGAGCAGGAGGACTCTGCAACGGATTAACGGACTACTGTAAAAGAAAAGCCCGGTACCGGTATCTGTATCCGGCTCGGGCTTTCTGCAATTTATCGTAATTTTTCGCAGCGCCGGTTCGCCTGATTGTTACAAATAATCACGACTCCAGAAGCTCTTTAACATATTCATTTTCAGGGTCCATTTTCAGAGCCTGTTCGTAATATGTTGCTGCTTTTTCATCGTGTCCGCCCTTCTTCATAAGGTCTCCCATCAGAATCCAGTTTTCCACGTCCCTGGGATCCGTGCGTATCCGGTCCAGAAGATAGGTAATGGCTTCATGTCCGCTTCCCGACATCAGCTTATAGAGTACAAGGTTTCTGTGTGCAGACGGCAGATTATCCATCTCGATGGCCTGTTCAAAGTCCTTTTTCGCCTCTTCCAGTTTATCTTCGTTCAGGTAGGCGTAACCGCGAAGGTTAAACAGCCTTCCTGTATCATCGGTCAGCTCAATAGCTTCGTTCAGCGACTTGATGCTCGCATCCCACTGGTTCAGCTTCTGCATCACTTCCGCCTCAAGCGTGAAACCCTCCGGTGCGTCGGGCCTCATCTCCTGCAGACGCCGTGCGATATCCAGGCTCTTATCAAGATCTTTCTCGTGGAGCAGCTCGTACCCTTCTTTATGCTTTTCTTCAAAACTCATGGTTTACTCTTCTCTTTTTTTTCCTTTTCTGTATCGGTTATATCTTCGTATTCGGCTTCTTCAATCTCTTCAATACTTCTTTTCTGCTGCCTCCGGTTAAAGCCACCCTGTTCAAAATCTCCAAACCGAAATTTAAACGTGGGTTTTCTGTTTTTTTTAGGGCCTCTTATGAGGCGAACAACAATGTAAATTACGAGAATTATAAATAGTATGCGTATCATCCTTCATCCGGTATTATGTGGATATGTGTGTTGCTTCTTATCGGCTGATTAAATATTTGCTCTTCTATGTATGTCAGATGGTCCGGATTGTTCACAAAATCGATTTTGGTCGCGTTAATAATAATTAACGGAGATTTATTGTAGTGATAAAAAAACTGGTTATAGGCGTCACTAAGCTCCTGTAAATACTCCGGCGTAATATGTTTTTCATAATCCCTGCCGCGGCTATCTATGTTTTTCAGCAGCCGATCGACACTGCTCTGAAGATAGATAACAAGATCCGGCCTTGCAGAAATCCCTGTCATAATACCGTAAATATTGTCGTAAAGAGCCAGTTCATCATCATCCAGGTTCAGGCGGGCAAAGATCCGGTCTTTTTCAAAAATATAGTCCGATATGATGCATTCATCAAACAGGTCGGGACTGGTCATATTTTGCTGCTGCTTGAACCGGCTTGCAAGAAATGCAAGCTGCGTTTGAAAGGCGTAACGTTTACGGTTTTCATAAAATTTTGGCAGAAATGGATTTTCTTCAAACTGCTCGAGTACAAGCCGGGAGCCATTCCGCTCTGAGAGCAGCTCTGCAAGGGTGGTTTTTCCGGCCCCAATAACCCCTTCAATCGCTACAAAATTCAGTTTATTTTGCATTTGATCATCTTTTTCTGATTCTGCAATACTCAACGAACTACCACTCCAATTCAGTCTTATCTATGTCCATTTCGGGAGCTCTGTTTATGATATTATCCAGCGTTTCGCCTGTTGATAAATCTGTCCAGTCGCGGCAGACCTCTTTGAGCGGTAAAAGAACAAACAGGCGTTTTTTATACTCAGGATGGGGAATGATAAGATTATCCGTTTCAATCACCAAGTTTCCGTAGCCGATTATGTCCAGATCCAGTATTCTCGGGCTCCACCTGGCATAGTTTTTTTCCCGGCCGCACTCTGTTTCATACTCTTTAAGCCTGCTGAGTAAATCTGCAGGCGGGAGCTCGGTAGTAATGACTGCTGCTGCATTATAAAATGTGTATTTCGCTCCGCCAACCGGTTCCGACTCCCATACTGATGATTTTACAATTTCATTTCCGGATAGTCTTCCCAAAAAGCTGCCTGCTTTTTTTATCATTGCAAGGCGATCTCCCAGATTGCTGCCAATGGCAATTACTGCCTGTTCCATGTCATCTCAATTTCGGCATATTCTGCATCGTTTTTAATTGGAGGGCGTAATTTCCGAACAACAACGGTCAGTTTTAATACCGATTCTGCTTTTTCAAAAATTGCCTCACCAATGCGGTAACAGAGTGTCTCTATCAGTAATTCAGACGGGCCGGAAATAATTTTCTCCGCATGCATTGCGGCCATTTCGTAATTAAACGTTTTTTCGAGATCGTTTTTCCGAATAGATTCCCTGAACTCCCCCTCCGCAGTTACATCTACTTCAAATGCGTTGCCTTCTTCGCGCTCCTCCGGGTAGTATCCATGCTTCCCTCTGAATGAGAGACTTTTTATTGTAATTCTGTCCAAACTGTTTTTTTGATTCATTCGCAGTCAAAAATAAAGAGAACAGCACTTACAAACGAATATAAATACGGGCAGGCCGGAATTGATAAGGTGTGAATCGTTTACAGCGTGGCAACGTCAATTTTCTGTTCCAGCTCTTTCAGAATCCTTTTGTGCCGCGGGCTGGTTGCCAGGCGCTCCTCAACCGTGGATATTGCATGAATCACCGTAGAGTGATCGCGCCCCCCAAACTGCAAACCGATCGTCTTGAGGCTCGATTTAGTATATTTTTTTGCAAGAAACATCGCAATCTGCCGGGCTTCGACAATCTCCTGTTTTCTTGTCTTCTCCCGCACTTTATTCGTATCAATTTCAAAATAGCTGCAGACGTAATTCTGAATAAACTCAATCGAAATCTGAGTGTGTGAGCTCTTCACCATATCTTTTAGTACTGTTTTTGCCATGGCCAGATCAATTTCGTCCACGTGTTTTAAAGAAGCTGTGGCAAGAAGTTTGATTATGGCCCCCTCCAGATCTCTCACGTTCGATTTAAAGTTGTAGGCGACAAACTCAATAATTTCCGGGTCGAGTGAAATTCCGTTATCGTTCGCTTTTCTCTCCAGAATAGCATAGCGGGTTTCGTATTCAGGAATCTGAAGGTCTGCACTTAAACCCCAGCCGAACCGGGAAATCAGCCGCTCTTCAATGTCGGGAATATCTTTCGGAGGTCGGTCGCTGCTTAATATAATCTGTTTCCCGTCCTGGTGAAGCGCATTAAAAATGTGAAAAAATTCTTCCTGGGTTTTCTCCTTTCCGCTAAAAAACTGAATATCATCTACAATCAGTACATCGATGTTCTTGTAAAAGAGGGAGAATTCACTTGCGCGGTTGTTTCGTATGGCCTGTACAAATTCATTCGTAAAACTTTCGGATGAAACGTAAAGCACCGCCTTATCATCCCCAAACTGCTGTTTCACCCGGTTTCCAATGCTCTGTATGAGGTGTGTTTTGCCTAAACCTGTGCCGCCATACACAAAAAGCGGGTTGAAGGAGTTGTTACCCGGATTATCCGATATCGCCATGGCGGCGGAGCGTGCAAGGCGGTTGCAGTCACCTTCAATATAGCGGTCGAAAACATAGTTGGTATTCAGATTCGAATCGATGTTGGTTTTACGAATTCCGGGAATTACAAAGGGGTTCTCAATTTTACCCGGCTGGTAATCGGTAAACGTGTTCATCTCCTGGGGTTTTTGCGGAGGCATGGGGCGTTGCGGCAGCCTTACAGACCGGTTATCCTCGATCCGGTCCGAGCGTTCTACCAAAACCGAATATTCGAGCTTTCCCTCTTTCCCCATAACCTTGGCAATTGTGGATCGAAGCATATTGTAATAGTGCTCTTCGAGCCACTCGTACCAAAACTGACTCGGTACCTGAATGGTAAGTGTATTGTCTGCCAGTTTAACCGGTTTAATCGGTTCAAACCAGGATTTATATTTCTGATAGCTGATGTTATCCTGAATAATCTCCAAACATTCTTCCCAGGCAGTTTCAGCGGTTAATGTATTCAATGATCAAAGCCTCCCAAAGCACAGTTATTCATTACCGTTACTTGTTAGTTATCCACACGGTATTCTATAACCAGAATTAATTTTCAATCAAAATGAGAATTTCTGAGCCTCAAATCAAAAAAATATTTGCACTCTTATCAAAAGTTATCCACAATTCTTTTAATGCATTAAAGTGATGGGCACCAACGTATTAAAGATTTATTACTATAATTGTAAAATTCCTCTTGACACTGCCAGGGCATCCCATAACACTAATTTAACACAGATCAGCCGAGGAGAGGTGCATGCAAAAAACTTTTCCACAAGTTATCCACATATATTTTACTCACATACAGGCCTGTGAAGGTCACCGGTTTACGTGCCTTAGAATGCCCTTCATTTATTGCAGGGCAATTACAAACCGATCGTTGCCGTCGAGGTCTTTTTTAAGCTCAGGCCCGGAGAAATAATTCTGTGCAATTCCCAGAACTTCCTTCGAAGTTTTATCATTGCACTCGAGGTATAGTGAGGCGCTACATTCCGATGCAAACTCTGTGATGTGGCGGTATAGCGTTAGCGGCGAGTTATGAAACAGGGCCACCTCAGGCTCATACTCAAGAACCTGTTTGTGCATTTCATCTTTTTCTTCGGGCAAAATATAGGGGGGGTTCGAAATAATGATATCCCATTTCGTACTCTTCAGTGTAGAATTTTCCTTCAGACTTTTTATATCCGCCTCAAAAAAAGTCACTTCCGCTCCGTTTTCAGCTGCATTGTCGCTGGCAACTGCGAGAGCTTTGTCTGAAATATCACAGCCGTAACAGTTCCAGTTCATATTCTCTAACTTCAGGGCTATTGGAATACAGCCGCTGCCCGTACCTATATCCAGGACGTTTAAAGGTTTCTCTGCCTTATCTGCCTCGCGGATCAGCAGCAGATCCACCAGCTGCTCTGTTTCAATTCTTGGTATAAGTACACCTGGCTTTACTTTTATGGAAGCGTGCAGAAAATCTGTGTGTCCAATAATGTACTGGAGCGGCTCACCATTTGCGCGCCTTTTAACCAGCGGACGCAGCTCCTCCAGTTCCTTGCCGGAAAGAGGACGATCGAACTGTAAATAGAGATTGAGCCTTTTGGTATCCAGAACCTCAGCCAGCAGCCACTCTATGCTCTGGCGGGAGTCGGGTATGTCTTTCTCCTGAAAATAGCCGGTTGCCCATTCAATCATAGACAACACTGTCCATACGGGTGGTTTACTGCTCATAACACCCCGCATGCTTAAGTTTATGCATTATCACTATCGGTTTCGGCAGGCTTTTCATCCTGTTCTTCCTGCAAAGAGAGGCCAAATCTCTTTGAATAGTCCATAATAAAATCAACGACATCCGCCTCAATGCTTTTCTCTTCAGACAGCGAGCTTCCGCGGAATCCCATTCTGCCGCCCGATTTTTTCATCTCAATACGGTTAAATGTATTGTTGCATTCGATTATGCAGGTAAGGGTAATTGTGGCGTTTATCTGTTTCTCATACTGCTCGAACACAGCCACGTAAATTTTATCGTCGCCTGCAGGTGCGTCGTATGTGTAAAGAAATTTCGGCTCATTTTGCTCAAGAAGTTTTGCAGGCAGTCTTCTTAATGTGCTTGGGGGTCCGTAAACCAAATATTTTGTTACTGTGCTCATAGTACTTAAACCCTGTTGATTGAGTTAAATAATAAAGGGGTGAATTTCTGCCTGAATAAAAGCCAATTTGCAACAAAATTCAAATTCCATACCGAAAGAAAATCATATATCACAAAAATACCTGCTATTTTATACATTTGTAACGCAATGGATCATTAAATTTTTGCGTTACCTAATCGAACACCAATTCAAAAAATTCCAATGAGACGTCTTACAAAGTTCTTCTTATCATCTTTTTTGCTTTCCTTTGTACTTTTGACAAGCACGGTCTCTGCTCAAACTCTTGAACCGGAGGTACAGAGCTCGGTGCGTACGGTTACAACGCTGAGCGATAATTACGACACCGCATTTGGTTTCGGGTTTATGATGAACAATTTCGGTTTCGGTTTTGGCGGGGAGATAAGAAAAGTTGTAGGCTCTCAAACCGAACTCACAGGATCCCTGCGAATGACAGGCCTGAGGGATGCCAGCGAACAAACCTTCACCGACTTCTTTTTTGGTCAGCAGGTTATACCCAATAAATATCAGAGAGCGTTCTCTTTTCCTTTAATGTTCGGAATGCGACAGCGCCTTTTTCCTGACTATATCCAGGATAACTACCGGTTTTTCGCCAGTGCTGCCATGGGGCCCTCGGTAGCTTTGTCTTATCCCTATTTTGATGATATTAATGACAACGGATATCGTGAGCAGTTTCAGAATTTCTTTGAGCCGGTAAACGATATTTTCTCAGGACTTGGCGAAGGCGACTGGCACTGGGGAACTGCCGGCGAAATTAAACTCGGCGTCGACATCGGATCCAACTTCACCCGCCTGAGCAGCGTAGAGTTTGGATACTTTTTTTACTACTACCCCGATGGCATTCAGATTATGATGCCGAACCAGCCTGCAGTGCGGCAGAATGTAAATCCAGGGCAGGATCCCTTTATAGTAGATCAGGATGGCGAACTCGTTCTGGAGCCCTTTTTTGATGCACAATCTTTCTTTGGTACGCCTCAAATTACATTTACCTTTGGCTGGCTTTGGTAGCCGGTAACTTATCTTTATGACGGCATGTAGAAAGGAATAAGTTCCTTCAGGTTTTCAATCATATGGTCAGGCTCAGAAGCCATCAGCTCCAATCTGCTAAAACTGCCCGTGGTTACCGCCACTGATTTTGCACCAAAATATTTTGCACTCCGAACATCATTGGGCGTATCCCCGATAACAACATAGGCTTCTCTTTGGGGCTCCCTGCCCATTAACTCTACATATTCTGCGTGTGCCGCTTCGGGCAGGTGCCTGCGGTCGGCATAATTGCATCCGAATCCTCCAAAAGTAAATACGCTGCCCAGTCCCGCAGCCTCTACTTTTTTATGAGCCGCTTCCCTGAAGTTTCCCGTACACAATCCCACATCCAGCCCGCACTCAACGGCCCTGTGCACGGTTTCCAGGGCACCGTTAAGCACGTCGACTGTCTCTGGCTTCATCTCATTAAGCAGCACCGACAGATACGCTTCTTTAATTTCTGTAAAGTAGTCCCTTTTTATGTCTGATTCGTCTGTAATCAAATCCGCAATTTCGCTGAAGATATCACGGTCTGTGCGGCCTGCAAAAGACATCTCCGCCAATCTGTTGCGGTTTAGTCCCAGATCCTTCATAATGGAATGAATAAGCTCCTGCATAAAAGACTTTTTTACGTGGAGAAGGGTGCCGTCAATATCAAATAAAAGTATAGGTTTCATCGGTTTTACTTTATGGTAACACGAATTAACGTTACATTACGGTACTGAACTTTTTAACAAAAAAACAAGATTATGAGTTTAATTGAAGACATTCATGCACGTCAGATTCTCGACTCCCGTGGAAATCCCACAGTTGAGGTAGACGTACTTTTAACCAGCGGTATTTCAGGGAGAGCCGCTGTTCCATCAGGTGCATCAACCGGCGAACACGAAGCGGTAGAACTGCGCGATGGAGATTCAGACTATTTTTTAGGGAAAAGCGTTCAAAAAGCTGTTGAAAATGTAAACGACACAATTGCTGAAGAACTTGTAGGCTACCCTGCTCATCTGCAGACCGAGATTGACAGCATCATGCTTCAGCTCGACGGCACACCCAACAAATCCAAACTGGGCGCCAATGCGATTCTGGGCGTATCCATGGCTGTGGCAAAAGCTGCGGCAGCATCAACAGGACTTCCGCTCTGGAGATATCTTGGAGGAGTGAATGCCAAAGTGCTGCCCCTTCCCATGATGAATATCATTAATGGCGGTTCCCATGCTGATAATAATGTGGACCCACAGGAATTTATGATTATGCCTTCCGGTGCCAAAAACTACAGCCAGGCTGTGCAGATGGGTGCCGAAATTTTTCACAACCTTAAAAAAGTGCTCTCCTCAAAAGGGTACAGCACTGCCGTTGGCGACGAAGGAGGCTTTGCTCCCAATCTGAAATCGAACGAAGAAGCTGTTGAAGTTATTCTTACCGCCATCGAAAAAGCGGGCTACACGCCCGATGACGACGTTCTGATTGCGCTCGATCCGGCAGCATCAGAGTTTTACAATGCCGAAACCGGCCTGTACGAATTTAAATGGAGCGACGGATCAACCCGTGATTCTGACGCAATGGCCGAATACTGGGTAGAGTGGACTCAAAAGTACCCGATTATCTCCATCGAAGACGGAATGGACGAAAACGACTGGGATGGCTTTAAAACCCTCACCGACGCCATTGGCGATAAAGTACAGCTTGTAGGCGACGACCTGTTCGTTACCAACACCACACGACTTGCAGAGGGAATTAAAAAAGGCGTTGCCAACTCTATATTAGTGAAAGTGAACCAGATCGGAACGCTTACGGAAACGCTGGATGCCATCGAGATGGCGCACAAAAACGGCTACACCGCCGTAATCTCGCACCGTTCCGGCGAAACAGAGGATACCACGATCGCCGATATTGCCGTTGCGACCAATGCAGGACAGATCAAAACGGGTTCGATGAGCCGTACCGACCGCGTTGCCAAGTACAACCAGCTTCTCAGAATTGAAGAAGAACTGGGAGACAGCGCACTGTTTCTCGGCCGCGATGTGTTTGGCCTCTAAATCAGACAGGTTATAAATATTAACCACACAGGATTTTTGATGCAGCTGTCATCAAAAGGATTGTGTGGTTTTTTATTTTAAAGACACCGCACATTTCTTTATATACAGGCTGGCGGAACATACAACTGAAAGCCAAAACTTAAACTATCTGTTGCCGCGAAATCGCTTAAACAGCGCTACTCTATGCAAATCACGTCGCTACATCTCCAGGGGTACCGCAATCATACCCAGACAAAGGTGGAGTTTGCACCCCATGTAAACCTGATTACAGGGCCCAACGGCGCAGGAAAAACCAACCTGATTGACGCCATTCACTACCTGTGCATGTCGCGCAGTTTTGTATCGGCAAGCGACCAGTATATTGCCCATTTCGACCAGAAATATTTTATGATCAGCGGGCACTTTAAGGGCTCAATCCGGTCAGGGTTTAAAATAGGGTGCAGTTATTCCAGGGGAGAGGGAAAAAAAATATTTGTAAACGACAGTCCGCTCGATCGTTTTTCGGACCTGATAGGACAGGTACCTGTTGTGGTTTTGAGCCCTCTCGATTTAAAACTTACCAGTGATGGCCCTGTTGAGCGCCGCAGTTTTCTCGACAGCATGATAAGCCAAATCTCCTCTGTCTACCTTCGGCAGCTAATGGATTACAGAAAAATCAGAAAGCAGAGAAACAAGCTTTTGCAAGAGTATCGCGGGTCCTTGTCATCCCTCAAGTCGATGCTCGAACCCTGGGATGTTCAGCTTTGCAAAACCGGCGCTGCCATCATAAAGAAAAGAGCCGATGTGCTGCAGCGTTTTCAGGACTATCTGCTTATGCAGTATCAGACAATTACCGGCTTAAAGCTCAAACCGTCGCTTAAATATCAAACCATAACGGAAAACACCGGTTCTGTGGATGATATTTTTAATGATTTTGAACAGCTTCTTGATGACAACTTTGAAAAAGAGGCCGAACGCGAGCAGACCATTGTAGGGCCACACCGGGATGAAATTGTTTTTTTTCTGGATGAAATGGAGCTCCGTAATTTCGGATCCCAGGGGCAGCACAGGCTCTTTTCCATGTCGCTGAAGATGGCACAGCTCTTTTATTATTCCGATGAACTGGACGACCTGCCCATTATGCTGCTGGATGATCTTTTTGGTAATTTGGATCAGCAGAAAACCGATACTATCACTGAAACACTGAATAAACACGCCGGACAAACGTTTATCACATCTGCATCAGACAAACCTTTCGATCGTTCATTTTTTGAAGATGTTGATAACAACGCCTGGTTTACTGTTCGCGACGGAATTGTAGAAAAAAAATACTGATATGGCTTTCAGCAGATCACCAAAATCGATGAACGAGCTTCTTAAAGAGTTTATGAAACGGCTGCCTCAAAAAGCAGAGCTTAAACGGGGAATGGTGCTGCATATCTGGCCCAAAGTTGTGGGCACCCGAATTCAGGCGGCCACAAAAAATCTGAAATTCAGAGGATCCACATTAATCGTTACTGTTTCAAGTGAAGCCTGGCGCCACGAAATTCACGCCAACCGCTATTCTATTGCAAAAAAGTTAAATGAACAGGTCGATTCAAAAGTGGTTAAAGAAATTGTTGTGCGTACGTGATAGAATAATGTATATATTTAGAGCTTATGGAATTCATTTCATTCATATCAGAACGTATAAAACGTTTTTTTTCGGGAGGCGAGGAGGAAAAGTCCAACGAAACCGACTCCCCGTCATTTGAGAAAAAAGAGAAAGCCATCGCCTTTGGAATTGCCTTCCTTATCGCGCTCGGGCTCTGGATTGTCGTGAACCTGAATCGCGATTTTAACACCACGCTGGAGCTTCCCCTCCAGCTTACAAGCGTCTCTGATGACCTGATTATAAGCAGCGATGTTCCCGATACAATACTTGTGAGCGTTGCCGGTGAGGGATGGAGCCTGATTTCGATTTACAATAATCCTCCCAGAATTCTGCTTAACTCACAATCAGGTGAGGAAGTTAATATTGCCGATCAGATTCGAAATCAAACGCCTGCACTTAATGATTTAAATATTCTTCAGGTTGAACCGTCTGTAATTACAATAGAAACGGAGCCTAAAGATGATAAGCGGGTACCGCTGGTTAACCGCGTCACAATAAATCCCCGTGAACAGTATGGCGTAATTGGAGAACCCGCCTTAACCCCCGACAGTATTCGTGTAACGGGCGCCAGATCCGTCATCGAAGAAATTTCGGAGTGGCCTACAAGAGAATTAAGCCTGAACGATGTGAGTGAAAACATAGAGCGGGAGATACCGCTGGCAAAAACAGAAAATGGTCTCATTATTTCACCCACATCAGCAACCCTTACGGCCGATATTGCCGAATTTACCGAAGCCGAGGTACGCGTACCCATTCGAACACGTGATTTGCCGAGCGGTGAAGCTGTAACGTTTAATCCATCCTTTGTAACCGTTCTTTTCGACGTGCCTATTGAACAATTTTCAATGGTTGAGGGAACACGCCCGTTCACAGCCTACGTAGACTACAGCGTTCTGCAGCAGGACGATACAGGACGAGTCTCCCCAAGAATTGAAGTACAGGAAGTGGATTACCATTTCAGGCTCAGAACATTTCAGCCCCCCAGGGTTTCCTACTTTATGGTGGTCTCTGAATAGTGGCTTCTCAGCCTAATGATTAGCAGCCAATTCTTCTTCAAACGGTCTTAGAATTTCGTCGAGGCCGGCAGTACCCGGATACAGTTCAAGAATCTTCAGAAGAACTTCATCCACAAGAACATCCGGACAGGAGGCACCGGAAGTGAGCGCAATTTTGAGAGGTTTTTCTCCCTCCGGCAGCCAGTTATTTGTCGTCTTCATCTCTTTTTCCCACTGATTAAAGTGGTTGATTGACTTACCGTTCTGGAACTCACCCGCATCCCGAATATGGTACGTTGGGCAGTGCTGTTCCAGGATTTCCACAAGGTGCATGGTGTTTGATGAGTTATAGCCGCCAACTACAATGGCGATATCGGGTCTGGCATCGGCAAGCGCATACGTCGCCGACTGATTTTCGTTGGTTGCGTAACAAAGCGTATCAGAAGTATCCGCAAAGTGATCGAGCACTTTTTCCTCTCCAAACCGTTCCTTAGCCGCTTTTTTCAGGATATCCATCACCTCCTGAGTTTCGGTTGCAAGCATTGTGGTTTGGTTAATCACCCCAAAAAACTCAAGATGCTTCAGCGGATTAAATTCCTCCGTGCTTTTATGACCAAAATATTTTTCAAAATCGGAAAGCGGCCGCTTTTCGGTCATAATATCGGCCAGTATTTGTGCCTCTTCAGGATTCAGAACCACAACCACGGGCGAGTGATCCGCACTCTGCGAAAACGTTGCCCGGGTCTCTTCGTGCTCATGTTTTCCATGCACCACCAGGCTATACCCCTTTTTCCCGAGCTGACTTCCGCGCTTCCAAACTTTCTCCACAAACGGGCACGTGGTATTGTACTGGTAGGGATCAATCCCCTGCTTCTGCAGTTTTTCCTGAATTTCGATGGTTGTTCCAAATGCCGGCACAATCACAATATCATCTTCCTGCAGGCTTTCCAGCGGTATTCTTGAACTACCGCCGGTATTAAACAGGAATTTCACCCCTCTTTTCAGCAAATCTTCGTTTACAGTGGGGTTGTGGATCATCTCACTAAGCAGATAGATATTCTTCCCGGGGTTCTGCTCCACCGTTCGGTATGCAATATCGATCGCGTTTTCAACACCGTAGCAAAATCCAAAGTGGCGGGGAATCAAAAACGTAACCGGCCCGAACTCCAGAGATGTGGGTGCCAGGTCCTTTTTCCGCGGATCGGTAACTTTGCTGGCCTCTTTTACTTTTCTGATAACCGGGGACTTATACATCGCCGGTATTTCAAACTCTTTACGTGCCATAAATTTTTGTGCTGCTGCCGGAGTACACCGGTTCATTAATTGTTTTGATAGAAACGATTTTACTGTTTCAAAGATACAAACTTTAGCCTGAAAACACGCTTCAGAGATTTATGGTTCAAAATTTGAGGTTAGATAGCAAACTAATATATTATTCTAAAATTCTGCAATTATGGGAACCAAACGAATTACAATTCATCGAAAGCTGCTGACAATTTATTATGGAATCTTGGGATTTTCAGGAGCCGTAATCGTAGCGGGACATGTATATCTATTTTTGACGGATCAACCAACAGATTACTGGTTTATGCCGGCTCTTTTCGGGGCAATCATGGCAATTGGAGGACTGTTGGTCATTACCGGTTTATATACACCTTCACTGCCTGAAATCACCATTACCAAAGATGAAGTACAGTTTAAACGAGGAGGTGGCTACCCATTGACAACATTTCGGTGGAATAAACTGAGTAGCGTCGAGCTTGAAAAAAAATCTATTACAATTAAGTTCGCAAAAACTGGGTTAAAAGATTCCATGCGCATTCCATTTTCATTTCGGTATAAAAAACTTGATGAACTAAAGAGTGCCCTTGCCCAAGCCTGCGAGCAGAATGATATAACGTTTATCAGGAATTTCTGAATTCTACTCTTAAAATTTTCATCCCTTCAGCCACCTCTATTTCAACAGTATTTTTGAAAGTTCCTCTCGTAATGGGCGTAAATCCGGATAGCTTCCATCCTTGAGCGGGCCCGGATGCTGGCGGTTGGTAAGCAGAATATAGAACCGGTCCGTTTCGGGGCTCACAATCACATTCGTACCGGTAAAACCGGTGTGTCCAAAACTGTTATCAGGAAGATTTTTTCCGTGTATCCAGTTTTCATTCAGCAGCCAGCCTAACGCCTGACCATTTTCATCCGGTGTAAGAAACAGATCCATGGTTTCCGGCTCAATCACCATTACCCCGTTCCACTCTCCGTTATTGAGAAGAACGTTTAAAAGCGTGTATATCTCTGATACGGTTGAAAACAGTCCGGCGTGGCCCGCTACTCCACCCTGCGTATACCATGCGTTACCGTCGTTCACTTCGCCGCGCAGGGTATGCTCTCTCCACTCATTCCAGGAATCAGGATCAAGGTCAATAGTGTAGCCGAAATCATCATCATATACCATTTTCTTCTCAAAAGGATTACCATGAGACGTTGAAACGATACGTGAAAAACGGGACACATCGGGGTTAAACAGTGTGGAATTAAGTCCCAGGGGCCGATAAATATCATCAGCCAGAAAACGGTCCAGCGAGCTGCCCGACAACACCTCCATCAAATCTCCCAAAATCATAAAACCAAAATCACTGTAGCTCCTGCTTTCGCCCGGAACACTGTTCAGAGGATATCCCGCAATCCATTCCAGCCGTTCTTGCGGAGACTCTGCCACATAATACGATGGGTACCAGGGAATCAACCCCGATGTGTGTCGCAGCAGCTGTTCAATGGTAATCTGCTCTTTACCACCCGTTTTAAATTCGGGAATGTATTGCGAGACCGGATCGCTGATATCAAACGCCCCCTCACTGTGGAGCAGCATCAAACCGTACGTTGTCCCCAACACTTTTGTCAGCGAAGCGAGATCGAACAGGTGCTCTGTTGTCATTATATCCGGTTCAGGTAATTGAGTGAGTGTAGAATCGTAAAGAGTGGCATAGCCAAAAGCCCGTTTATACAGAATGCTGTCGGATGATCCAACCAATAGAACCGCCCCTGTAAATAAGGACTCATTCAGAGCTGTAGAAATCAGTTTATCAGTTTTCTCTAAGGATGGGTCGTATACTAAGTCTTGATTGCTGCAAGAGACCACCAAAAGTAGAGACCCTACCAGAGAGAATTGAAGGAAATGTTTTAGATACATGAGCAACTCGCTCTTTTGTGAAAATCTTCAGCTAATGTAATCTAAGTTAGGCAAAAAAAGTAAGCCTCCCATTTCCAACCAACTCGTTTTTTTAACCGTAAAGGCTAAATCAATTATTCGCTGCCCGCCTTTTACTGCTGCCATTTACTGAGCTAGCCGGCTTCTCTGATATTAATAATTTCTCTTGTGATTCTTCTGGCTCATCGGCCTGCATCAGATTCACATAGTCCCAAAGTACGGCATGTGTTACGTTGTCTTCAGCAAACGTGGCCACACCGGCAAAGCCCCCCGTAAAGGAGTCGTCAGAAAACCCAATGATGTGTTCATCATTCACAAAAATATCAAATGTGCCACCATTAATATTTACAGCTACATCATTAAAATTGCCCAATCCAGGATTTAACTGTTCAACAGGCACCCATGGCAGCAGATTTGTTTCTACACCTTCATCAATTTTCCAAACGCTGCCGAATCCATCTTGTGTAATAGATATTTGATAACCACTAACAGGAGATTGGTACGACATAAACCCATCAGACCGAATAAAGATCGTCATAGAGTTTTCAATTCCTTCTTCAGATTCCAACCGGGCAACACGGGTTTCAATTTTAAAATTAGTGAAGTGCTTATCAAAGTAAGCACCACCCCATGTATCATCGCCAATGCCGTTGGAATTAAATTGCAGGTTGCCATTCTCAACCGAAAATCTTGAATCGGAAAAAAGCCAATTAATTAAGTCATTATTCTCAAAATCTTCTTCAAATCCGAATGAAAAGCTGGCTTTTATATTTTTTTCACTATCCATAGATATGATAGCAGGGTTTTCGTCCCCGTTCAGATCACCACTCCACGAATCAAATTCCCATTCATCATCGGGAGTTGCAGTTAACTCCAGCACAGTTCCCCCATCATAATCCGTTTTAGGCGCTACTACTGTTTCAGAGACATCTCCATTTCCACTGGTTGTAATTGTTAGCGAGTAAATAAGTTTTTCAAACAGGGCATTGATACTCATATCTTTACTCATTGTAAATGAAGCCGGATTACTGCTACCGGTAAAATCACCACTCCACTCTTTAAATATCCAATTTTGATTCGCAGATGCCGAAATCTGAACTTGTTCGCCCTGTTCAAATTGTCCCGATGGAGGAGACAATGTCCCGGCTTCAATAGGTGAGACGTTAGTTTCCAGTGTATAGATTTCAACATCATTACTGTCGCTACTGCCAGAGCATCCTGCAAGCAGGGTTGTTAAAACAAAGAGTAAAGTGCACCGTAAATGTATTGGTTTCATGATGTGATATATTGTTTTCAAATTAAGCTATCTGCCCGGTATTTCATCTTCTGTTTCATCATGCAATAAAGTGGCCGAATTCAGATCACTTCTGTAGATTCATTTTTTTAGCCCGACTTGCGCATTAGAATTCTTGGTTTTTGAAAGGAGGAAATTCATTGAAAAAGCGTAAAATCCAAATAGTAGCTTTGGCAATATGCACACGAATAAACTTGCTACCCCATTTAGTTGATTCTTTAGAGAATGGATTGATTCTGAATCGGAACTATCTTCTACTACTGACAAATAAATAGTCTGCTACTTATCCAAAATAATTGCGTCCCATTTTTTTTGAACAGCTACAGATAGTATAAAGTCCCGAAAAGATACGTACATTGTCCACTTAAAATATTGACGATCCCCATTTACCCGATCTGCAGATCTATTTTGCCTCTCTTTTAACCAAGATGCACTTCTGAATGTTTAAAAAACGCGCGCAGGACGGGAAGTAACCTCCAGACAGAACACAAGAGTGGAGCGATGCGCGTGGTGAGCGGCAAAATCACATATTAATTCAATTTTTTTATGAAAAATTCTTCTTTTTCGGAACTGAATATCAGCCCCGAAATACTAAAAGCAATTAATGAAATGGGCTTCGAAGCCCCAACCTCGATACAGACTCGCTGTATTCCTCAAATTTTAGCGGGAAAAGATCTCGTGGGTCATGCACAAACCGGAACCGGAAAAACGGCTGCATTTGGCATTCCGGCACTCCAAATGGCAAACAAAGGCTCCAATACACCGAGCGTTCTCATTCTATGCCCCACACGTGAGCTTGCCATTCAGGTAACAGGCGAACTGATTAAACTGGCAAAATTTACAGACGGTATTTATACCCTGCCGGTATACGGTGGCCAGCCGATCAGCAGGCAGTTGAACGCGCTAAAAAAAGGTGCACAAATTGTTGTGGGGACTCCGGGCCGCGTTATTGACCACCTGAAACGGGGCACACTGAAGCTTGGAAGCCTCAAAATGGTAATTCTGGATGAAGCCGACGAAATGCTGAATATGGGATTTCGCGAAGATCTTGAAGAGATTCTGAGCTACAGCAAGGGGAAATCCCAAACGGTAATGTTTTCGGCCACGGTTCCCAAAACCATCCGGAATATCATGAACCGATGGATGGAAAATCCCGAAATGGTGAAGGTGGAAGGAAAAGCTGAAACGGCCGCCGGAATCGATCAATATTACATGGAGGTGCGCGACTCCATGAGAACGGAAGCCATTTCGCGCGTAATGGATATGTCGAATTTTAAGCTGGCTCTTATCTTTTGCAACACCAAAAGAAAGTGCGATTCGCTGGTTCAGGAGCTTCAGTCCAGGGGATACTCTGCTGATGCACTTCACGGTGATATGAATCAGAATGTACGGGATAAGGTGATGAACAAATTCAGGTCCGGCCGAATTGACATCCTTGTTGCCACCGATGTGGCTGCCCGGGGACTGGATGTGGATGAAATAGATGTGGTTTTTAACTACGATATTCCAAACGATCCCGAATATTACGTGCACAGAATCGGGCGCACAGGCAGGGCGGGCAGATCCGGCATGGCCATTACATTTTCGGCAGGCCGCAAAAACAAGAGCCTCCGGTTTATTGAAAAAATGATCCGGACTCAACTGCAGCCTCTGCCGATGCCATCAGCAAAAGAGGTGAAATTGTCTAAAATGGATAACCACCTCGAAGAAATGATAGATACCCTGCAGGAGGGCGGTTTAAGAGAGTATATCGAACAGCTTGAGCCGATTGCCGAAGGCGACTTCACGCCGATTGAAATTGCCGCTGCACTTTTTAAGATGAGACTTGAGAACAATAAGATCGACCTGAATACCGAACCCGAGCAGCAAGTGCCCGTGGAGGAGTATTACGGAAGAAAAAATAAGAAGCATAAAAAGAGACATAAAAGACGCAAATACTGATCTTTAGCTAAGGGAACGGATTTGAGAGAAATAACTGAGCAAGAAATTAAAACAGTTGAACGACACCTAAGCACTCGACCTGTTTGAAAGTTTGATTACCTTTCCCCATTCAACAAACCCTAAAGCATCGTGCTGTTGTGTTAATACCTTGAACACGGCTGATTTCAATTCCGATTTCTGCCGATCTATATTGACTAAACTTTTCTTAACGATTTATTAATGTGTAATACATCATCGCAAATTTGGTTGAATACAGCCTAATCGATTGACTAATTGATATAAATGATCGATACATAGACACCTCGAAGTTTTTGCAACTAATGATAGTTTACAAAAGTATCTCCATCAATTTTGAATGTAGTAATTTTAAATTTCATATTGAGAAGGTGAATACCTTACCAATTAAAACGAGCTTGGAGACCATTAGGTTTTTTCGAATAATGTAATAACAACATTATAGCGCAGTTACAGCCGCAAGGCATTACTTTTAAAATTTTTATGTATTGAGATCGTCTTCGCTTTTACATTCACTAGAGCCTGCTAAATGTTTGTACGATTATCCTCACAATCAAATCAGATGTCGGCTAACCAATCTCAAGAGAAAGTGGAGTAGAGATAAATAACCGCCACCAGATAACAGACCGGTCCATGTAAATGATCAGGTATGACATATTCTTTTCTCAATTATTCGCCATTCTTACTCCTCTTAGTGAGCTATATTGCATAAAAAGGTTCAAAAATAATTTTACACCAAAACAACCATCTACAACATCCTTTAAAATATTAAATTTGGCGAACCCACTGCCCCAATCTTACATAACCCTTTTCTATAAAAGTCTGGTCGATTTCAATGTTGTGGAATTTAACGGGTACTCCCATTCCTTTAAAAAAGTCTGAAGAGTCTTGAATGTGAAAGTGAAGATGGGGCTCGCTGCTGTGCCCAGAGTGGCCGCATTTACCGATTACTTGTCCCTGCTCCACAAATTCACCAGGACTTACGCAAATACTCTCTTTTATCAGGTGGGCATAAAACCCGTATTCGCCCTCTGCATGCTGAATCAGTACAAAGTTACCGGTAAAGCTTTTCGCAGTAAAATCACAAAATCCCCAGCCTGGAAATGGAGCGTCCGAAATTGAATTCTCCGTTTGAATGACGAATCCCGATGCAGCTGCCAATATTTCTTCACCGTAACAGTAGTAGTCTTTCAGCTGATTTCCTTTACCTTTGTGACGTTTGAACTCATCATCTGCCTGAACAAAATCGAGTGCGTATCTCTGACTGAGAATCTCCCAGGAATGAGATGTTTCTGGTGTCATTCCACCATTATATACCAACCATTCACCGTGAAAGGGAAGCCGGTAGTCCGCTTTGGTTTCGTAATCTGAGCCATTCTTTCCTTTCGCTTTTTCCCTTTTTTCCAACTCGGCATTACCTGTAAGCTGATTCATCACCTGCTTGAGCTGAAACGGATTTAGTATGCTTAAGAAATGCGTAAACCAAAAAACCGCTGAGAAAAGAATGCCACCGAAGCTTTTCCCCAACCGGTTTAACGGGCCCGAAAGTGGCCACTCGAATCGACCTGGCATCGGTTCGTGCGCACGAGTTGCATCCTCCTGATCGATTGAAAGCGTGCGATTTACGGCTACATACATCAAAAGATAAAAGAGAAGAATAAAAAAACCCGGAGGGTTGTAATGGAATAGCTGCCTGCTCACAATTGTTGATATGGTCGTTACAACCAGGGCAATCATTATACGTAAGAACATGTTGAAATTTTTTGATTTGTTATCCTGACATTCATTTTTCTCTAATGCAGAATTAATGGAAATGCACTAAAAGTTTTTTGCCTTGATCAATTTCTCAACTTGATTCTCATTTTTCGTAATCTTTCACCCTTCCTTTTTTTGCGTTCGATCATGGAAAAGAGACTCTATGTAGTCTGCCAGTTGAACCAGCTTATTTACAGTCTCAGAGCGTTTTTTCAGGGTATATTTCTTTACAAATTGAAAGTTCAGTAGAAAAATGAGAGCTGCCGTGAGAAATGCCGCAATAAGGTGAATCCACTCATTGGCTGCAAGCACTGGAAACACACCGGTCAATATGGAAAGAGGAACGGCTAAAATCGCTGCTTCCAGGTTGTTTCCGTGGTAAAATTGCTGTTGAATTACCCTCAACCGGTACCCTTCACCCATTTGTGTCAAAAAAATGGCGGCTTTTCCCAAATGACATTCCCACGTTTTCCCAATTTTTCTTAAGCAGGATGCTTCTCCACGGGTTAATTCTAGCCCACCAAATTCAAGTTTTATCTCTGAGAATAGTTGTTCAATTGCTTCCTCTGTAAGCGATCCATCAATATACCTGCAGGTTATAACTTCGGGATATAAGCTATCGCGATTTCTCTCGCTGGAGTCCGTGAAAACAGCTGCTCTACGAACCTCTTCCAAAGACAGGCTGAAATCAGCGGCCATTTTCTCAATATCATGAAGTTCCAATCGATCAACCGCATCTTCTTCAGTTCGATCCTTTTCCGTGAGTGCTCGTTCAATAATTCGGATAGCCTCGCCTTTTGTATAGTGATCTTTCATAACAAATAGTGATTGAAATATTTAATTCATAAAAACTACGATCGGCTCACTTTATGGTTTCATTGCCATTGCTCTTAAAGAGTAGGAAACTACTTTTTTCGGCTTGGCGGATGATCCATACCCATATAAATTCCCCCTACCCGCAGTTCTTCAATTATTTGGTTGAGCCGTTTTTTCTTCGTGTTCATTTTCTTAGCATCGTTGATCCACCATACATAATCATTTTGCTGGTAGGCGGGCCTGCTTACATAATCCTCCCATACATTGTTTTCTTTCAATGATTGTTCAACAAATTCCTGCATTTCGTGAATGGGACGTTCAATATTGCTGAAGTCGGTCTTTAACTTTTCATTATATGGTTAACTCTATTCGATTTCCGTCTGGGTCTGATATTACACTTTCATAGAATCCATCACCAGTTAGTCTTGGTTTACTTATTATTTTTAATCCATCTTGTTCAAAACGAAAAGTCAGATAATCTACTCGTTCTTTAGACCCAACTGATACTGCCAAATGAGAAAAGCCAATTTTTTCTTGCCCATTTATTGGGTGTTTATTTTCAATAGAATCCTTTTTCATAATTTCTATTTTTGGCCCTAAGTCAAACGTAAGGAAATATGACTCAAATCCTTTCTGTGTGTTCTCATATTTGGCACTACAACGACATCCAAAGTATTGTAAGTAGAACTTACACAGTTGATCCAAGTCATTGGTGTATATTGCAATGTGATTAATTTTCATCGTTTCTATTATTGAATAATTAGAATAATTTTGCAAAATTCTGAATTTTTATGGAAAGCTTCTCAGGTTGACTCAACATTGGCAAATGACCTGTATTTATTGAATCCACTGAACAGCTATCGAGCTTATCGGCCATTTTTTGCTGTAACCCCGTTGGAATATCTTTATCTCTTTTCGTCTTAATATAAAGGGATGGAATTTGTGGCAATTCACATTTCGACGGATCAAAAAACAAGTATGGTGATTCAGTGGCATAACTACTTGCTACCATTTCAGCAACATCCTCTTCAAGGTCATTACAAATGGATGATTTGATAATGTCTGGTGGCGGTTTCGTCCCTTTTAACTTGATGACTGTTGAAAGAATGACTCTATTAACTAATGGTAATTGCGATACAAACGATTCTCCATAAGACGGGAGTAGAGAACTTAAAGCCACAAACCCCTTTACTCTGTCTGATTGTTGTTTGGTTAGATAGATGGCTGGTACGCTACCTATGGAATGTCCGACAACTACATAATGACTAAATTCTTCGCACTTCATTATTTGCTTATGGATTTCTGCACAATAATCACTCAATCTCAGGTTTGTAATTTTTGTATTACTATCACGAAATGGGAAGTTTACTACCTGATATGGCAAATCAAGATACTGAACCATATCTCTCCATATCCACCCGCCCAGTCCAGCACCATGTATTAAAACAATTCCTGTTTTCATTATTTAATCCGCATCATAGTTGAATTCAAATTCGTAGCTATGCATACCGTCCATAACATGAATAACCATTGTCACCCACAACCCTTTTACTTCGCTATCTGCTGAATCAGGAATTATTTCAACGATTAAACGGTCTTCACCCCCTTCCATAATGCCATAGTGTTGAAGCAAAAATGGGCCTCTTTTATCTCGGAGTACACCTTTAGACTTCCCGATTGAAACATACCCAGCAGAACCCTCTGATGATGTCATGTGGCTTAACATTTCACCAGTACTGAACCCTTGTAGATCTCCGGTGTATTCTTTTTGATAAGAAAAGCGTGTCACCTCCCCATTAGAATCTTCTTGTCCACTTTGTGACCTCATTTTTACATCAAATTTACCTTTTCCTTCCAAAATTTTTTTCATAACGTGAATTTTTATATTTAAATTTTTAGGAACGCATTCTCAGCACACTTGATGCCGGTAATTCTCAAAATATTTTTAACTTCATTTTTAGATAGAACTGTTTCCACTCTGAGTATGTGCTGCCAGTCTGATAAGTCAATATTCCATTCATATATACCATTCGTGCCAACAAATAACTGATCAAGAAGCCTTTTTCCAATACCGTTTAAATCGATGTACAGAATACATATATGTTCATCTGTGTTTGTCCTCAGTATGTCTTTGGCACATGACACTTTTTTTTCTTAAGCTTTAAATCATTAAACGTTAACATAGTTTTAATTGTTAAGTATCTTAGTCATTAAGATATTAAAGTTTTGATCTTAACAAAAATGAATAGAGAAAAATTAATAGAAGAAATAAACGAAGCGGGCAGAGCCATGTCTACAGTATCCGTTCTTTTTCACCAAGCTGTGGCCGAGAAGGTCGGTTTATCAGGTGCTGACCATAAATATCTTAATCTTTTATTTGAACACGGTTCCATGACAGCGGGTGAAATGGCTAAGAAGACAAATCTCACAACCGGTGCTGTAACAGGCATCATTGATCGGCTTGAAAAACAAAATCTTGTCAAGAGAGAACATGACCCTCATGACCGACGCAAAGTGAATATAATACTGCAAAAAGAAAATGCCCTAAGGGTTTTAGGCCCAATATTCAATTCACTTCAGCATGACCTCTCAGACTTATTCGAAAATTTTGAAGACGATCAATTAATTACCATAAAACAATATTTGAATCAGGTCATAACACTTTTTGAGAATAAAATTGAAAGGTTAAAAAATTCAACTTAACAGATAACAAATTTGTGAGCTTTTCAACCAATCAAAACACTTATTTTGGTTTGAAACCTGAGTTCGATTCTAAATCACTATCAAAGTGCATCAAAAGTACCCTCATTTTCAAGGATGGGAGCCCTTTTTATTGATTTTTAAAGTCGAACTGAGGTTTGACCTATTTATCGTCCCCAACTACAACTGAGAGCCGTGTTCTTGTTACAAGAACTACAATTCCTGTAGGTGATGAAGGGCCACCACATATTCTCCAAAATGAAGATAAAAACTTCTACACTCTTTCCGGTGAACTAAATCTGCTTATCGAAGAAGAGGTTTATCAACTCTCTGAAGGAGATTTTTTTCGATATACAGGAATACGATTTACACATGGAAAAATGAATCTGAGACTCCAGTATCTATGCTTGTAATCTTTGATCCAGGCCAAATAGATAAAATGTTTTTAGATATGGACGCGAATCCGGAAGATATTATCAATATTTCAAAGAAGTATGGTACAACCTTTTATGACAATCGATAAAATGATCACACTCTTGTATGTTAAAAAGCTCGTATGAGGATATCTTGTAAAAACGCGACATTTGTTATGCCTAAAAAAAATCGAGAAACCGAAAGGTGTGTTGGGAAACCAAATTTTGAGAAGCCATTTCAACACACACGATATCTGCCCTCAGAAACTCTTTCTTACTCCGTAGAACATTACTGGTTTGTAGAGTGGTTGCTTCCGAATGCTGAACAACACACGCAACATGGCCTTTCACATCCATCTGTTCACCTTTCAGTTGAGGAGAACAACACCAGAATATGGGAAGTCGTAACAAGAAAATGTTCCAGAACACTGGTGAATAATGGCAAGGTTTTCGGTGTCAAATTTCGCCCCCGGTGGCTTTTATCCCTTTTTTGACGGAAGTGTATCAGTTATTACAAATAGCCATCTGTCCTATGCCGAAGTATTCCATGAAAGCGAGCAACATCTTGAAAAATTTTAAAAAATAGCAGTGACGCAATGATGATTGAATCTGTTGAAAAGTTACTCCTCTCAAAAGAGCCTAAAAAAGACCCGAACATCGAAATTGTGAACGCTATTGTTGCTGAGATTCAAAAAGATCGATCGATCTGTAGTGTAGATGAAATAGCAGATCGATTAAATACGCACAGACGTGGTCTTCAAAGATTGTTAAAAAAATAGGTTGGTGTTGGACCAAAATGGATTATTCAAAGATACCGCTTGCACGAAGTGGCAGAAAAAATCGCCTCAGATCAGAATGCAAATTTATCTCAGCTTGCTTACTAACTGGGATATTTTGATCAGTCACACTTCCTTTGGGATTTCAAGAAAATCGTAGGGAAAACACCTGCTTCTATAGGTGATTAGATGAAGTCGTGGCTATTACAGATTAGAGAGCATAGAAGTTTTTTTATCAGGATGTAACCTAATAAACGTTCTTATTGCGTGTGCTTCTTAAATTTTCTGATAATATCTGGATATTGGAATCATATTAAATCCTAATTTCTCATAGGTTTTTCGGGCCGGGTAATGACCAGGATCTGCACCAGTTTCGACCATAACTATAGTCATACCCGATTTCTTCATCCAGTTAATTGCAAAATTAGTTAAATGAGTAGCTATACCTTTTCGCTGATAGTCTGGATCCAAAGCAATCATGAATATTTCTCCCAATTTTTCTTTATGATGTGTCACAGCTATGAACCCTGCAATCACATCTGGATAGGAAGTCACCCGTACCCGATACTTAGATGACTCACATGCAGCCTCTACAGCTTCTTTTTGACTCAATTCCCATCCATTTGGATAAAGCTCCTCGTAAACATCCTCTTTCAGGGCATTTTTAAGTGAGTCAAAAACCGGTCTCCATGCCTTAAGTGAAAGCTGAACTATATCCTCCAAATGGTTAGACTCGAACGGTTTTATAATCATTTTTTTAAAGATCGGAGTATATATTTAATCCTCTTAGTAACGATTAGGAGCTCTAATGTTTAAAAGAGTGCCATTCGAATATAAGCTTCACATTATCGAAATCTCCATTTATGAATGGCACTAAAAAAATGAAAAGCACCTGTTTCAGATCTGATGCGTTTTAATATCTTTGATTTTGGGAAAGCTTCTATTCCTGTATCATCCTTTTTACTTCGGATGCAAAATCTCCATCTGATGCACCTAATACTTTTTTGATAATTATACCATCGGGTGAAACCAATATCTTGGACGGCAAATACTCAATTTTAAATTGTCTGTAAGCCAGCATGATATCTTCACCCTCGGTTCCGGCCATTGTTTGAAGCCAGTTTAAATCATGCTCTTCTATGTGCTTCTGAACTCTGCCTGGGTCCATATCGAGACTGAAAGCCAATATTTCAAAATCATTTCTGCTGGTTTCACTGTACAATTTTTTTAAATCAGGTAGTTCTCTTAAACAGATGCCACAGGTCGTAGACCAAACATAAAACAGGTAATATTTTTCATCAAACGTTTGATTCGTCATAACTTCACCGGTTTGCAATTCGGATAGTTCGAATTCAGGAAAGCCTTGATTTATCTGTTGGCCAAGTACATTTTGAAAGTTCAAACAGAAAGTTATTATCAATGATATCAGTGCATACTTTGAAATCATGGATTCGGTAATTTTTAATTTTAATTGTTGACTGTTTTCAAATAGTCTTTGAGCAGCTCCACTGCATCTTCATGAACGATTGTTGTACCCAGCAGAGGCATTTTTTCCTGAACTTGATCTAAAGTGGATGGGCTGAGTGCCACCGTCCTTTACCAATCTTGCTTCCTGTAAATCCATATCCCATCGGTACACTGCAACATTCCATCGCCCTTCAACCTTCTGCAGAAGCCGCGTTTCAATTATTCGGTTTATATTATTCCTTTTGCCTCTTAGAGGTGGATAGTAGAATGTTTTAGCAATAAGAGTAATGTCTGGAAATACCATTTCACCTTCCGGAGTGATCTCAAAGGTTGTGGAAGGAGGTAGTTTTATTAATCGCTGCTTCTTTGCATAATCTGTGAACAAAGGAGTGGAAAGTCCGAACTCATAAACCCCATCCTTTGGCTTCAGATGAAACATTTCCCTTTCAAAACGGCTCATATAAGCATTTACGGAAATCATATCACTGAGTTTTAAACAATTTCATAAACTCTCTTCCTCTTGGTGATAAACGGTATCCCTTCTTTGTGCTCTCCGTTAACCCAATTTCTTTTAATTTTCGAATGTTCCGCTTGACCCAGCTCTGATCCAATTGAAAAATTTCTGACAGATCTTTGGAATAGACATATTTGTTACTGTCTAGCACGATCAGGAAAGCATGAGTCCAGCTTCCTTTGGTACCATATTCATCAATACGTTTTAAGCTTGCAGCAATCTCATTAAATTCTTCATCGGTGATATCGGTTTTTTCTCTCAGCGCTTTCCGGGGATCTTCCTTATCGTATGTTATTTTAATTTTGTAGAGTACTCCACCGGGTTTGTCCTGAATGGATTCGAGCAGTTCCTGTTTGGATGAAAAACCGGCTCTTCCAGCATCTTCAATAGTAATCTCGTCCAGAGTTACTAAATCAATTGAGTGAATTTTCATCACACCTACCGACGTCAGAAGAGAACCGCCCTCTCTGACTGTTTTTTTATTCCACTTTCGGAATACCAAATCAATCTCTGAGTTTTTGATCCTATTTTGCAGGTTCTTGTTTAATAACATTGCCGGATGAAAAGATTATTTAGGTTATGTTTTTTTTCTTTTTCATAATTGACTCATAAAGATGATAAAATGACCTCAATAAAATCATTCATCCCATCCGTTTCCGGATTATATGCTGTTTTCCACTTCACCAATCGAATTGCTACAACCTGTTTTTCAGGAATAACCAGCATATACTGACCCAGATACCCTTCAGCTGCAAGTGCAACAATTTCACCTCTTTTCATTTCAAACAGAGGATTTTCGGGATCAGACATTAACTCTTCCCTGACGGATGGCAACTGAGCCCCAAACATACTCACCAACTTTTGTATAAGCTGATCTCTTCCTTCAATCGGTTGATCTTTGATATGAGAAAGTTTCCAGATAATTTTTTCGCTTATTCCCCTCTGTTCCAGTTCATTAAGCTTCGATGATGTCAATGTATAGGTTTGGTATTCCGGCACTTTCCACCACAAATTCACAGCCGTTTCTTCATTGTTGCCGTTTAAAAAAGCTGTCATATAGCTCTCTGCAATCAATCGTTGTTCACCCCAGATTCCATCATTCAAAATCAATTTTCCGATTTTCAGAAGGTCACTGGCTTTCAAGGCTAAACCTGCCATTGCGTATGGATTACCTGAAGGATCTTTTTGCCACTCAAAAGCACTGATTTCCAGCGGCTCAAAAAGATATTTCTGTAAATACTGATCCATTTTGATACCAGCCGTTTTTTCAAAAATTCCCGATAAGAGATTTACTGCTTTATTATTATAGATAAAGGTTTCACCGGGGTTTGAGCTTAACTCAGAGGCAAGAGCCAGCTGCACTACATCCTTTGATGGGTAAATTTCTTCTCCTGCATTGGGTACATTTTGAATTCCAGATGTATGATTTAAAATGTGCTGAAGTATAATTTCTTTTTTCTTTCCCTGATTCCATTCGGGATAGAGATGATGAATGGCATGATTCAGGGAATCGAGGTAGCCCTGCTGCAACAGGCTACCTATGCCAAGGCTGACGATCGATTTAGTCACCGACATCAGCTGTATCGGCTCATCCTCATCAGAGTACCATTCACATTTTATTTCATCCTCCCGAATGATTAGCAATGCATCACTATTGCTGCGAATTGCACTTTCCAGGATTGGCTTAACGCTCTCCTGGCAAACAGTTGTTTTTTCCATGCTGTGATCCGCCGCAACAATATTTATATACATCTGATTTGAAAACATTAAGATAATTAGTATTAATTTGTTAAATCTATACATAATGAAGTGATTTTGCGTTGTCTTTGGTTTAGAATGGGTCAAACTGTATTATTGATTTCTGAAAGGGGCAAAAGCAGGTGTAACTCATTTTGACTTTTATAGAACTCAAGTGTAATTGCCTTTGATTTTATCTGATACAGTAGAATCAACTGATCAAAAATACCGGCTATTTGATCTGTATGCTCTCTCCAATCCATGAGTTTTACCCGTATATACTCCCCGCTTTCCAAGTAAAAGGGTACCCCTTTTAACGATTCATGTTCACGAGGAATAACACAAGCGTAATAGTCAATAAGATTTTTTTGGGGGATCGTAAGTCCATAAAATTTCCGGCCTCTCAATGTTGATAGTTGCCCTTCAATCTCGTTCCAGGCTTTTGAAATGCCTTCTGGAAAATGTGGGGCTTTGCACCCAATCAAGTTTATTGGGTCTAATAAAATTTTTTCAATCTTTAAATTATTTATTTCCATTTATTTAATCTTCGATTTCTATTGCTTCTAATTCCCCTGTTTTCTACCCCCCTTTATCCGATTAAAAAAATCTTTTCATGGTATATTCTTAGCAATGCTTTTTCACCTATTCTCTGAAGCCCTTGTAAAATAGATTGGGCATTGACAACATCGATCTCTCCAAATAGTACAGGTATTTTATCCAGTTCAGTAAGATTGACAACTTCAACACCGGTAGTTTCACCGGTTACTAGATCCAGTGTACTCTGATGTTCAACAGTTATTTCATCGAGCCTGTGAGTTTCCGGATATGTAGAATTCAAGTTGTTTTGACTTTTGTACATTAATTTCTATTTCATGTGTGATCATTCTTAAATATTGAACTCTTATCGTGTACACCTATTTTGGTAACTCTAATTCAAAACGATCCTCTTCAGTTTTAACAGTGCCTCGCGACACTTGAAGAACATATATACTTGCCCCTTGGAGTGGCCTGTGGTTTTTCTGGTTCAAAACATAACCTTCAATTTTCACTATTTCCCTATAGCAACCATGATTCTTTTCTTGTGCAACAATTGAAAAGTTTGGAATCAGGGAGATCATCACAAAAGAAACTCTTAGTAAGAAATAGTGAACCGTTAGATTAATCTTCCCCGTTAAACCGAATCAATTTTTGGTGAGCTTCATTTAATGAACGCCCGGTATATAAACAAAAAATCAACCACGGAACAAAGCAGGCCATCACTACAAATATTTTATTGAATGATTAAATTATTTGATAAGCAATTACGCATATAAATTGAATGAGTTTCAACTTTTCTATATGCGGCTCTTCAATGTAATGATAGGTATCGAAATGTTTACAATATTGTAATATTGCGACTACGACTCTTCGATTTTAAGAAAGGAGTCGACAATCAATGAGAACTTACTTTCGAAAAAGTACTCTTTCGGTGTTAATCCGGAGTGTGATTTAAACTCTTTAGTAAAATGAGCCTGATCACTGTAACCGAGTGCGTAGGCAACATCTGTTATTTTTTGAACACCAGAAATAGTTTTTAGAGCTTTTTGAAATCTTGCAATTCGAAGGTATTTCTTTGGGCTTACTCCAGTGACAGCTCGGAAGTTTCTCTCAATTTGCCTTCTTGAAAGCATACATTGATCAGTGATTTCTGCAACCTTCATATCTACATTGCCACGAAATATTTTATCTAACTGTGGTGGAGTTATTGAATTTATCTTTTTTCTTTGTCTTTGAATGTGTTCAAGAAAGTCATTGACTTGATCAATCTGTTTTTCAAAATCTCTTTGATTGATCATTTTAATTTTCAAAGCCTTTCCAATTCTATCAAAAATATTGTTCAAGGGGATTGTTTGATTGACTATCCTACAACTTGGAATTCCATCTAAATGGTAAAATGCCCAGGGAGTGAATCGAATGCCAAATAGAAAAAAATCCCCGACTACCGATACATCTATGTGCTTATCTGTGGTTCCATATATGAACAATTCTGGTATCGTATATTCTTCATTTTTTAATGGACATATTGTAATGAACGGACTTTTTGCCAAACTGAATACGATACCCGGATTGGCATCCGCGACAATCCGAAAGGTATGACGTGCAGAATCTCCAGCCTTCCCTGTCAAAATCCAATAATACTCAACTATGTGTGAAAGAGACTTTGACGGTGATATCTTTTTGAGATACATAACAGAATTATGATTTATTCATGGGAGTATGGATTTAGTCATTTCAAAGAATGTTGAACTGCGAATTAATAATGTTTTAAAATGGACAGTTTTGCCATATTTCAGTAATCCTTTTTATCCTTTCGTTGGAAAAACTTAAATGTCTGAATGAGGGGGATACCGTTTAATACCAATGTCGACAGATTCACCATGTAAACATTGAAATATGCCCCATGTGCTATCGAAATAGCGCTATCAATAAAAAACCAGCATAAAAGTGCTGAAATTATAGCATACCAAGCCCACTTTTCTCCCCTTTTAAAGGGATAAAGTACTATGAAAAACTGAAGCACAAAGTATCCAGATACAGTGCCACCAATTGGACCAAAGAGAAAGGACTTCATTTTCTCAGCTTCTGTCGGAATCTCTCCGTCATAAAATAGCGAGGCCAATTTTGCATTATAGGAATCAAATACAATACTATTTGGCAGGAAAGCAATAACCAGTCCAATTAGCATGGATAGTGCACTTATTGTTAAAAGCCAGTGATACCAAAAAATAAATATTTTATTATCCATTTTTTAATAAGGAACCTATTCTATAAGTGATTGAAAATGATTAGTATCAAGATTAATGGTTTATGAAATCATCAAACTTATTAATAGACATTACGATTACTTCTCTGGTGACTTTGTCTTATTCATCCATTTACTTTCGATCTTTCTTTATCCATTATCAGAGATGGGCTATTGGACGAAATAGCTCTATAGATGTTTCAATCTAGATATTTTTATCTTACCTGGCTATTTAAGAAGTACTCTGATGGGTTTGGCGAAAGCTTCAGTTTTTTCAATGACGATTTAGATTTTCCCATCATTAAATGGTTTACCTGAGTGTATTGGATGTAATAAGATTAATCTCAGTAATTGCAAGATGGTCGTGAATACTTCTTTTTCCTTGGCTTCGCCATGCCGTAATCAAATATATGATAATCAACAGGTATGCAAGACTAAGGATAAGCCAGCTCATCGATGTAAACTGGCCCGGTATTGACACAAGTAGAAAACTGGCAATATGAGTTAATTCCCATGGAAGCATTTTAATTGCTGTACGGTAACCTGCTTGTTTTAATGAAACCACCTCACTTTCATAAGAATTAGTTTTAATTCCCAAAAATTTTTTCCCAAGAGTTGCCCCATCCTTTGAATAATCAGCGTAAATGAAGTATATCCAGACCGGTATTGAAAAATTAATTACAATGATAAAATAAATCTCTTTTCCTGAAACTGGCTGATAGCCAAAAATGTATTGGAAAGCCAGGCCTACAGGCGCAAGTACAATAAAAATAATTGTACAGTCAATTAAATATGCGATGATTCTGCGCATCAATAATTTTTTCATTGTTCAATGGTTAAACATGGTGATTAAGCTGTGCGGCGCCGTTCATTAAATTATCACTGCAGACTTTTGCAAGCGATAGAATTTTAATTATTTAATTATCATAAAATGTATCTCTTTCTCATCATATGTCGCATGAACAACTCCTGAAAAGAAATACCTGGTTTTAATTTGTTTAATATTTTTAATAGAGTTTAATGTTCTTTTACTTGCGCTTTCATGCCAGTAGTTCCGGCTGTCCTATTTTCGACCGAACTCTTTTCATCGATTGAGACCATACCCGATTCTTTTGTTTGCCTAATCCGTGATTTTATAAATTCTGTAATTTGAATAAGGTTTTCTTCTGTCTTTTTCCTTTTTTTATTTGTGAATGTTGAAACCCATTTGAAGCATGCTGTATAAGTGAGAATTGCAATGAATATTGTGATGCTTAAATTGAGCCATTCAAAAGCAGCAGTAACGGGCAATAAACCAAGTAAAAATGCCAAAGGTATTGAAAGTATAGCAGCTTCAAGGGTATTCCCATGGAAAAAATGTTGTTTAACCACCCTCAGCCTGTAACCCTTCTCTTCTTCAATTAGAAAGATTATTGAATTTTTGATTTTGAATTCAATTGTATTTCCCATTTTATGGATCTGTGAATAGTTCCCGCCCCACTCGGAATGAGACCCAAACTTAATTCTGACTGCTGAAAGTATCTCTTCTATCTGTTTTTCCTGAAGCTTACCACGAATCCAGCTTTCTGCAATTGCCTCAGGATACATATCATTTCTGTTCTGTTCTGTTGTCGCTACGTAATCATGTGCGGCTCTCTCAAGAGCCACCTCATCGATTCCAAGATCTGTAGCCAAAACTTCCAATTCCTTTATTTGAATCGTTTCGGGCAAATCTTCTATTGATTTATCTTTTTGAGTAAGTGCCAGTTTTAAAATTTCAATGGCTTCACTTTTTGAATAAGATTCTTTCATATGGATCTATTGCAATATGCTATTGTTAAATATAAAGAATAAAGCCCAATCTAGTATTTAACTGAATGCCTGACAATTTATTACGAGGAACAATAAAATATTTACTTCCTGCAATGACATTATATGATAGCCCTCCACTTACGAAAAGATTATTTGTCAAATCTTTCGATAAATGAAAACCGGGTCGGATTGTGTACATCAGATAGCCAGATTCTAAATCTGAGTCAAATTTTCCAAAGTGTTGGTTTGCTATACCCACACCTAAATCTAATTGGAAATAAAATAATAGAGAATAAAGCTGCCACTTCGAATAACCTACAGTAACTCCAGAGAACTGAAGATCCAAATATAATGTGTCGCCATAGTTGTTGATTTGAGTAGGTACTCGATTTATCAAAGTTGAAACAAATGTTGAAATTTCAAGAATATGTCCTTTATTATTTGTAAACGACCACCCAAATTTTATCCCTGGCATAATTGCAGGAGTGTCATTAATTATATGCACTGTTTTATACATCCCTCCAATAATTGAATGCTTTTGATAAGTGGAATCCTGACAATTCCCATTGCTAAAAAATGTAATGACTAACGTAAATGACACAATGGTAACGATTATCATTTTCATTTTGCACTTAGCATGATGTACTCCTCCTTTCAAACTAATCATTCCAATTTATTTTAACGATTTTGTAACCTTGTTTTTATTTTGTCGTATCAGTTTCTTAACAAGTAAGTTACTTGTTAAGTAAACAATATAAAAATACGTTTTTTATTAATCTCAAAAATAGAATAATGGTTAAAAAAACAGTTTTATGGTTATTTGCAATTGTACTTGGAATTACTTTCGGAGCGGGAATTTATGAAGCCAGAATTGTGGTGCCTGACTGGATCCAATCTTCCGAAATGTATTGGAATGCAGAAGCTGCAAATCACTCAAATACCGGTATCCGTTTTTGGGTTTTTGTTACTTCTATACCACTTACCATACTTACAGTTGTTAGCATCATTTATACATTCAAATCTAAAGGTGAGTTGAAAAAATGGTTGGGCCTTGCCACCGGGGCGGCACTAATTGATCGCATTATGACATTTGGATATTTCGTGCCAACCATGATTTCCCTCATGGAATACGGCAACTCGCAAGAGAAGGAGATTGTAGATTCAGCTATTTTTTGGTCTAATTTTAATTATGTCAGAATTGCTGTTGTATTCCTTGCATGGTTAGCTGCAATGAAAGCCTTTTCAGTTTATTACCGAAATTCAACTAATTAGACGGGTGGGATGATTAAGATAGAATTCATCTTAACCTAAATAACGGCCACCCTCAGGCTGAGTATTCTCTAAATTTGGGAAAACCTCACTTCAATTACGATTGAAACACGGTCCATGCATGCTAATTTAATAAAGAATGGATGAATTTTTGGCAAATAAAATTAAGTATTTACAGACTAAACTATTCAAATACTTTCCTTCATACAGATGTAACTCAAATCAATACTGATTATGAAATTTTCAAAAGGACCAACTTGGGTTTATTTTTTCATTTTTCAATTATTCTTATTCGCTAGTATTGTCTCATGTGATATACTGGACAGCTGGATGTTATCAGAAATTGAAAACAAACATGAATTTGAATACAAGCTTAGCAATTATAATCTACTTAAAGGTGACTTTTCTCAACTCAAGCCAAATGATGGGGTAGTCGAATTTAAGCTTACCACCCCTCTGTATACAGATTATGCCACTAAACAACGATTGATTCGTTTACCTGAGGGTAAATCAGTTGAAGTAAGCAGTGTTGGAGAATTCTCCTATCCAGACAGCACAATGATTGCAAAAACGTTTTATTATCCTCAATACAGTAATGCCGATGAGCGTCGCAACCACATCATTGAAACAAGGCTGCTATATTTACTTGATGGCATCTGGAATGTTGCTGTATATGAATGGAACAGAGATCAAACAGAAGCATTTCTCATTAAAGATGGCACTAATAGAGATGTAGAATGGGTAAAAAAGGATGGTTCAACTCTTTCTGTCAGATATCGGATCCCTTCTTTAGCTGAGTGTACAACCTGCCATCAATCAAACGATAAGGTTGAACCCATTGGACCAAAATTGGCCAATATGGACCATTCGGTTCTTGTAAATAACGAAAAGGTGAATCAACTTGATTACCTTCACTCAATAGAAGTCATTTCAAATTTTAATCGGGAGGATATCGATCCATTTCCAAGATGGAATGATTTTACTCAACCCCTTGAAAAAAGAGCCCGTGCTTACATGGATGTAAATTGCGCACATTGTCACACCCCCTCGGGTTTTGCAAATTATACCTCGCTTTACTTTGATTACGAACTTCCTTTATCAAAAACAGGTATTACTTCAAGAGAAAGCAGTATAAATGACAGAATCAATTCGAGATGGCGCGGAGAAAAAATGCCTTTGATCGGAACTACTATTATTCATAAGGAAGGTGTGGAGTTGATTCAGGAATATCTTGAAAGTATATAAGATTTCCCTCTCTATTGATCTATTTCGTGATTTTATAATCTGAATTGTTTGATTTTATTCCGATAGTGGTAAAAAAAGCAGTGGCTCAAGTGTCGTAACCGCGATCAATCATTTTTGACCTGTTCCGGCAATGTGCAACGCCTATTTTTTATGTCGCATTTCTACAATTTTAACACCCTCCCCTTTTTTAATTTTGTGATTGAATTAAAGTTTGAAAATCAATGACAGTCATAAGTTTACCCTGCGCATCAATCACTTAAGAAATATTTTTTTTCTCCACAAAAATAAGACTCCTGTTGAAACCACGTCAGCTAAAGATGTTTTTTAACATGTGCCATAAACACTTATGATTCTGTGTTTGAATTTTTCAGTAATGGCTATTGAATTCAGCACGTAAACACTTATAATGATTGCAAATAGATCTTGACGAAGATGAAAAATACGATTATGAATAACCAAGAGTTCACCTCTTTTTTAATTCGTCTGTCACTTGGTTTTATATACTTATCGGCTGGGTGGGCTAAGTTTGCGCCAAATGACTTAGGAAATTTAATTGGACCTGTTGACATTTCTCATGTAACAGAATCAGTTGCCATATTAACAACATTCAAATTCATTGGATTTTTTCAAATGGTAATTGGTGCTCTAATTTTATCTCAGCGATACTCATTATTTGGATTATTGGCTTTATTTCCGCTCTCATTTGCCATGTTTGTTTTTACACTTGTTGGCGGGTTTGGCGGAACTCCAATTTTTAATTTTATTTTCCTTCTTATGAACTGCTATGCTTTAATCATTGAAAAGGAAAATATTAAAAAATTAATTGCCCGTAGAAATCTTAGTAATATCGATTCTGTCGTATCTAAAGACTTTCCAAACGAAAAATTGCCACATCTGTCTTTCGGATTATTATTGATTTTGGTTCTGACCTCATTTTGGCAAAGCGGCTTGATCATAAATGTAATAGGAACAAGCTTTATAGCAGTTATTTTTTTAAATCTTTTTCAGTATAAGAAATTTAACTTATTAGATAGAATTATTTTACTGTTGTTCTTACTAATTTGTTTTAGTGTAACAAATGGAATAGTGATAAATAAGTTTATTGACAAATTCTATTATTCGATATTCTACTTTATCTTTTTGGGGTTTGTGATATACTTCATTAGACTTTTTATGACGGCTTATCAAAGAAGAGAAAAATTAGTTTGATATTAATACAGTTGAAATTTCATTTTAAACTCGTTTGAAAAAGTTATCATAAAAGCGGCTGTACAACAACCTTTGGCTGTCCACTCCGCCAAACAACCACCCGCAAATACAACATTAGTCATTAGTATTTCCCATCTGTCAGGTCGCTGATTGGGCCTGGATATCGTCAAACGATGCACCCGATAGGCCTGTAGATACATAGCATGGCCCCGCTTGGGTAAATTTCTTTGGAGATTTGGTTGTGATGGATTTCAAGAAGTGTTGCGATTTCGATCAGGCTTATCTGTTCTTTATAAGCTTCAATGGATACTATTTCCTTGAATTTGGCAGAGAGTTCATATTGGGTTCAATTTCATTCATAATCTTTCTTTTTTCTTTTTTTATGTGGATTGCACCCATTGTTGTAATGATGCCTCCACCGATGCCTACAATAAAGAAGAAATACTGAGGCGGAAAAAACCGAACCGATATTTCGGCAACAAAAGCAGCATAAAGGCCAACCACACTCCAGCTCATCACTTCAACATGCTGCACATACCAGTGCTTTATACGTTTCCTGAAAACCGCAGGATATAAACCCCCAACCAGTGCCACCAGACTTAAGAGTGCGAATACATGAAATAATCCGAATCCGCCAAATAACTCATAAATCATAAATGCCGTGGCTATAACAACTAGCATTGACATCACATAACCGTAGCCGATTTTTTTATGAATGGCCGTCCCTTTTGCCATTAAAAGAACCGCTGTTCCCAGTATCAGTGCCAAAACGGCTGCAACCGTATGTATGATACCGGCAAGCCCGGAAAACAAATATTCAGTCATCTTACATCTTTATTTATATTGGTGAAGTAGCTGTTTCGTTACGTCATTTGAACATTCTGTTATAAAACAAGTCCCATATTTGAAGATTGGCCACTAAGGTAAAAGCATGTGAAAACAGTATATTCATTCCTTTCATATCGGTCAGATATCTTACCATTTTTCTGATCTTTTTTACGATTCTTCATTCAAAATTGTTTCTAATAAACTTTGTTTTGAATTGATCTGGCTACCAGATGAGATTTATCAGCCGATCAAAAAAATGGAGAGAATGGGGAACGACTATTGAGAATAGCACTCTATTGATTTAATGACTTGAACACGGCATGATTGATAATAAAAAGTAAATCGTTTTATACTCAACTGAAATGAAATTTTACAGCATTTGTCATCCCCAAGACAGCGGAAAGGGGTAGGGGCCGAACTTTCCTCCTTATCCCAATGATTTATTTTTGGATAGGGAGGTTGATCAGTCTATAAAAACACTCTTCATTTAATGTGATTGTTTTTAATAATATAAGTTCATGTGATAAATACGCTAATCCAATTAAATTGCCATGTTTCAGACGCTAATGTATTGCTTTCAGGATGAATTAGAAGAGCAGGTCACCGACCAAAAATGTATTATAATTAATGTGTGCAACTGCTTAATTATTTGTTATTAACGTGAATGTAAACTGATTGGAAATAAGCCCTGATGGGCTCAATCATCTGCACTTATTAAATTTTTTACACATTACTCAAATGCAGATATCAAAATCGACGGTGAGATGCGTAATTTACTCACTCGACACAAAAAAAACCGCATTGGCAACCAATAACTTGCCATTCTCCCAGAAACCTCTGAACAGCGGGTTGTCAATAAAGTACACTACCTGACCGCCCCCGTGGCGCTGCACCCCAAAACTGAGTGTGTGTTCCAGGTTCTCTTTTGCATCCATTCCCACAAATCCGCTTCTGTGGGCATTTTCCTGAACACTTCCCACATTCCAGCCCGAATTCAGGTAACTAAACGCAGATGCATCCGTTTTAAGTGAGAAATATTCATCAGAATATCCAAAACCGAGCGGGTGCGTATTATCCACGTTCACTTTAAAAACCGAGCCGGGTGTACGATTGGTCGCTGACCTTCGATCCCTTCCCTCATAGGGTTGAAGCTGTTTTTCAATATCAGGCTCTTCATCACTACTTTCAGCCATTTTTCGCTGAAGCTGAAAACCATCGCGGCCTGCGAGCATTCCATTTGTTCTGCCAAACGTAATCAGTGTGCCGCCATCGCTGGTCCAGCTGCTTATTTTCTCAATGGCCGAATCGTTCAGCACACCGCTGTACGATCCTGACGGCATCACCATTACATCATACCCGCTCAAGTCTGTTCTGTTTACGTCTGATGTATGAATGAGCGTTGACGGGTAACCCAGTTGCTGATCAAAATAGTGCCAGATTTCGCCTGCATTCAGTGATGCTGTTCCCTCGCCCATCAGAATAACCACCTCCGGTTTTCCGATAAAGCGGATTTTAGAAGAGCCAAAATCAGATCCGCTTTCAACAAAGCCTGTTGCACTCCCATATAGAGTGCGGCTGTGTGTTTCTGCTGCCTCCCGCACGATTTCATCAAACCGATCCTCCAGCAGGCGGTTATCTTTTCTGGTGATAATGAGTGAACCTGCAGCATACTCCCGGCCATCAATTACGAACGGGATTTCACTGAAGCGCCCTTTCACACCCTTCTTTGTGATTTCTGCCAGGAATCGCGCATCGTGCATGCTGTTCCATTTCGAAATATAGGCATACGGGCGATCTGCACCCTCAACTCCCGTGGTGAAAAACTCCCCGGGAGAAACGGTTTCTGAGGGTTCCATACTATTTTCGAGCGCATAGCCATTCAACCCAAAACGGTAATGTGCTTCCCAGGCTGTAATATCGTACGTAAGCGAATCGGCAAGCTCGGGATCGGGCTCAAAAAGCACACGAACCAGATTTCCCTGCGGCTGCTGTACGGAGATTAAAATATCTTCCGGGTCTACAGAAACACGGCCCGTTTCGCCTGTGCTGTAGTTATAACCATCTACGGTGCGAGAAGTACCTGCACGGCCGTACTCTATCTGCTTGCTATCCAGGTCCGACAGCAGGTTGTAGAGATTGTCGGGTTGATTATCTGCCTTCACCACAAATGTTTTGTACGTGCCATCAGGACTGTTTCTGGCTTTGTCGAAGTAGTTTTTAAATTCATTTACCATCTGCTCAGAATTTTCGGAAGCAGTTTCAACCGTAGAAATTCCAGTGGTAAAGTGCTGAAGCGCTCTCTGTTTCAGGGTAAGAGTATCACCCACGGCGCGCTCTACTGCAAGGCCGGAAAGGCCGTGGCCGGGCATCTCGTAGGTCATGCCGATGGCTCCATGAAAAGTTGGCCAGGTATCGCCATAGCTGGGGTAAAACAGATCGAACCGTTCTTTAGTGAAGTAGAGCCAGAATGCCTTATCGAAATACCCGACATGATTTTCACCGATAGCCGTCTGAAACTCCTTCTGCCAGTCTGTAATAGCGTTATGATACGGTACGGCAGCCGGGGCAAAATAGTAGGGTGCGTTGAACCCCTGTTCGTGGTAATCTACATGAATATGGGGAAACCACTGCTTGTATACGCTGTATCGTTGCCGGGACTCAACCTGCGTTTGCCATGCCCAGTCGCGGTTCAGATCGAAAAGGTAGTGATTGGGGCGCCCGCCGGGCCAGGGTTCGTGATGCTCCCTCGCTTCCGGGGCTGGATTAACTTCTGCACCTCTCATTTGCCGGTACCAGTTAACATATCGTTCGCGCCCATCAGGATTTACCATCGGGTCCATAATTACAACTGTATTTTCGAGCCACGATTCGGTATCTGCCCGGCCGCTTCCCACCAGTTCATAAATGGTGAGCATCGCAGCCTCACTGCTCGATGTTTCATTGCCGTGAATATTATAGCTGAGCCACACAATTCCTTTTTGATTCCCGGTTGGCTCTCCATCAAGAAGGCCCGTAAGTTTTAAGTTATTCGTCCTGATCTCTTCAATATTTTCGTGGTTTCCGGGGCTGGTAATAACCAGGTAAACAAGCTCGCGGTTTTCATTTGTATAACCGTACTGTTCCAGGGATACCTCATCCGATTCATCGGCCACATGTCGCATGTAGTCCATCACGCGATGATGGGGAGTCCACCGGTCACCGATTTCATAGCCAAGAAATTCAGCGGGTGATTGAAGCTGGGCAACCAGCGCATCAGAAAAGGAGAATAAAAGCAGCAGTGAAAAAAAAGTGGTACGTATAAAGTTCATATCTGTATTTAATCGTTATTACGGCGAAAGAAGTGCTAAACTTAACTAAAAGCAGTATCTGCTAAAAGTCAGGTGAAAGAGTTGTACAACTTTTTATATTTGGTAAAAAAAACCCTTTACCGAATGAACGATAAAGGGATTCATATCAAAAAGAATTGATGCCTTATTAATTGAGAGTGTAATCGAGCGTTATTTCACAACTAAGCAATTTCGAAATGGGACACCCCTCTTTTGCACCGTTTGCAATTTTATCGAATTGGTCTTTCGAAATATCCGGTACAGTGGCATTTAAAATAAGTTCACTTTTGGTGACTGCCCAGCCTTCACCATCTTTCTCGAGGCTGACTTTGGCATCTGTATCCAGGATATCTGCCGTGTAGCCGGCTTTACCCAACTCTACGCTGAGCGCCATTGCATAGCAGCCGGCATGGGCGGCCGCAATCAGCTCTTCGGGATTTGTTCCTTTTTTTCCATCTTCATTTTCGAAACGAAGCTTTACAGAGTAAGGCTGGCCTGAAAACGCCCCGCTTTGAGTCGTTAGTTCACCTGCACCTTCCATTCCTGATCCTTTCCAAACTGCTTTTGCTGTTCTTTTCATAGATTTATTTTTAGTTGTTTATGATTGGTTTACTCTTCTACTATCAATAAAAGAGCATTAGACACTTTTCGTTCACCCAGGCGGTCGAATTCGAGATTATCGGAAGGATAGTTAACAATGTTGTTTTCTGTTTTTCCCCTGATCCACATCGTGGTTGAACCTCCTCCGTCAAAATTGAGGGCATTTTTGGCGCCCAGGTTATCTAAAAACTCTGCAATTTCGGGAATCGTCATTCCATAGCCCTGGAATGAGCGTCCGTCAACCGTGAGAAGCAGCAGGCGGTTGTCCCGCGTGGTTGCAACAGCCGTCCGCGGATGCCGGTTCTGATTGAACGAATCGTTGTTAAATGACTGAAGGCTGTCTTCAAAAATCAGCAGCGGGCCGGATGTAAACACGTTTTCATACGAAGCTTCGGCCCATCCGTTTTCCGGACGCTCCAGAATAACCGGCTCACCGGGTTCACTCCATGCCAAAGCACCATTTTCGGTATAGAGCTGCCGGTTTGGTGCTCCCTGTGCAATTACTTCGCCATTTACCCGCATAAAAACAACGGATCCGCCCGCCCGTGTATCAAAAAAAGAACCGTTTATACCTACGACCGCATCCTCCTGCTCTGCAAATGTAGAGGTGAGTGCGAACGTATCTTTAGCAAATCCAATATGAAGGTCTGCATCTGTACTGTCGAGCCAAACCTCCACTAAATTCAAGCTCTGTTTTGAGTCGAAAAGATCGTCCCCAAGATATGCTTTCCAGTAAATTCCTTTGCTGATGCGCTCCGTTTTCCAGTCCAGGCCTGGGCTTGCCTGTTCGGCACTGCCGGGTGGAGGCGGCGGTAGCTGGGCCATGGAGGGAACTGAACCCGCAACTATAAGAACAAGCAGTGATAAAACCTTTTTTAAAATCAAAACAGATGGTTAGGTTAAAAATATGGGGTATAAAAATATACTTCGCACTACCCTGAAATGGAAATTACGGGTTCATGTTTCACAGGAAAGTTACAGGAGTTCGCAATAAAGCATTTTTTTCCTGCTTCGTGGTGCAGCATACGCGCCAGATCTGATTTTTCCGGCGTTGATATCACAACAGTCGGTTTTAAAAGCACGGACTCAAATTGTCCGCTGCCGTTTCTCTCCTCACGCATCGTGCCGGAAGGTTCATCCCGATAGGCGGTAACCACAATATCATTTTCGGAACAGAGATGGAGGTACCACAGCATATGGCAGGAAGAAAGGGATGCCAGAAATAGCTCTTCGGGGTTATATTTTGATGAATCGCCCATAAATGCGGGGTCAGAACTTCCCTGAATTACCGGTTTATTTTTCGACTTTATCTGATGACTTCTGCTGTATGAGCGATAATCTATTGTGCCTTTTCCGGAATTGCCTGTCCAGATTACTTCTGTTGAGTATGTGTGAATTTTCATATTACCGTATGAATTTTTCTTGCGTGATACTGAAGTTTAATGAATTCGGTTCACTAATTCTCCGCTCTCATATAGCCGCAAAATGCTGCATTCGATTTCGAGAATACTGATTCATTAACCATAATAATTGAAACGTAGATAAATTTTATTAGCCACATCAAACCGTTTTTAATCCCCTTCTCAAGCCTTTAATTCTATTTGATTTTTCCGGATTTCATTTTTCCCTTCAGATCTGCTCATCTCTTAAAAATATGTAGTGAGGGGTAACCTTGCCCCGCATGTTGCGTATTGAAACGAAAGTTCTGATGATTAATTTTCAAAATAGCTGAGCAATGAAATCAAAAAAAGTTTTACTGACACTGATCGTAATAATCGTAACCGGAGGAGGCATTTTTTACTACCTCAATGGACAATCACAAGAGGAGAAAAATACCGAAGAACCACATGTTGTTGCCGAAATTGGTAGCGTGGTTGAAAAAGCACTGGCCGTTGGCACAATTGAGCCGGATAACGAGATCGAAATTAAGTCCAAGATTTCGGGAGTTGTAAAACGGATCTATGCACAGCCCGGAGATTATGTAAGGGCCGGAGATCCTTTAATTGAGGTAAAACCTGACCCGACTCCCCTTGAGCTCGCAGAGGCAAAACGAAGCCTGGAGCGCACTGTTAACGAAAAAGAGAACCTGGCCACAGAGCTCGAGCGTATGAAAACACTTCGCGACAAAAATCTCATTTCGCAGCAGGAGTTCGACCGAAAAGAACAGGAGTACAAGGATGTAGAGGTTCGGGAACAGATCAGCCGCGAGCGTCTGCAGCTTTTGGAAACAGGAAGGATTATGATGGATGAAACGCTTATTGAATCTGTTATTCGCTCCCCTATTGACGGATATATTCTTGAAAAAATGGTGGATGTGGGCGAACCGGTTGTGCCGCTTACAACCTACCAGGCCGGAACAGCCCTGATGAGCCTTGCGGGTATGGACCAGCTGCTGTTTAAAGGTACCGTTGATGAAATCGACGTTGGAAAAATGATCGAAGGAATGCCTGCTGAGATTAAAATTGGTGCCCTGCCGGGCCAGTCTATTGCCGGCGAGGTATCCCGTATTTCACTGAAAGCGCGACAGGATGATAACGCCACAGTATTTCCGGTTGAAATTAGAATTACCGATACCCGTGGGGCAGTTCTCAGGGCCGGCTACTCTGCCAATGCAGATATCATTATTGAACAGGTAGAAAATGCCGTTACCATTCCCGAGCGGATTGTTGTGATGAGAGATGGAAAATCGTTTATCGAAATTCCCGGGCAAGAACCGGGTGAGCGGGTGGAGAAAGAAGTTGAGCTTGGCCTGAGCGATGCTATCACGGTTGTGGTGAAGGAGGGGGTTGAAGAGGGTGAAAAAATTCTTGAACGGCCCGCAAAAACACTCACCATTAGATAAAAACAGGATTAAAACAGAGTGAACGCATAATTTATGACGCTTTTAAACCACATAACCGAGCTTTTCCGAAACCTGAACCAGCAGCGGCTGCGAAGCTTTCTCACCATTTTTGGGATTATGTGGGGAACGGCCACGCTTATTCTCCTGCTTGCATTCGGGATGGGTTTTCGGGATCAAACCGTGCTGAATATGCGCGGAATGGGAGATCAGCTGGCCATTATGTTTCCCGGCCAGACAACAAAAGCTTTCGAAGGGTATGGAATTGGCAGGCCAATCCGTTTCAAGGAAGCGGATGCAAAACTTCTCGACGATCAGATCCCCGAGATTGATGTGGCAACCCCTGAGTATTTGAGAAGCCTGCAAATCTCAAATGGCCAAAAAAGACGTTCCTCTTCTGTTGGTGGGGTTTATCCCGTATACAGGGATTTGAGAAATGTTTTTGAGCAACCCGGCGGACGCTGGATTAACGACCGGGATGTGGAAGAAAGAAGAAGGGTGATTTTTCTGGGAAATAATCTCGCCAAAAATCTCTTTGGTGATGAAGATCCGGTTAGTAAAACCGTGTTGGTGAGAAACACTCCCTTTACGGTTATTGGCGTTCTCCAGGAGAAGGTGCAAAACAACTCCTACAACCAGCGCGATGAAGACCGGGCATTTATTCCCGCATCTACATTTTCGATGATGATGGGAACCGATCAGATCAACAACATACTTTACACGCCGGAGAATCCGGATCTCTCACTGTCGATTCAGGATCGGGTATACGAGGTGATGGGCAGAAAGCATCAGTTTGACCCCGCCGACAGAGACGCCATCGGGCTTTGGGATACAAATGAGTTTTGGTCGTTTATCAACGTAATATTTCTCGGTATTAACGGCTTTTTAGGTCTTATTGGATTTTTTACCCTGGCCGTAGGCGGTATTGGTGTGGCAAACATCATGTTTGTAGTGGTACAGGAACGCATGAAAGAGATCGGCATCCGGCGATCGGTTGGCGCGAGGAAGCATCACATTATGGGTCAGTTTTTTACGGAAACATTTATGATTATCGGCATGGGGGCAGCCGCAGGCTATGGTATCGGGTGGCTGCTTGTACAGGTTACGCAGGATCTTCCTATTAAAGAGGCCGTAGGTGCTCCCTATTTCTCTCCCACAGTTGGGCTTGTTGCGTTTGTTGTTCTGAGTATCGTTGGGTTTGCAGCCGGGCTTCTTCCGGCGTGGCGCGCATCCAGGCTGGATATTGTTGAGTGTCTGCGCAGATAATGAAATGCTGAAGCTAAACCAATTAATGTAAATATTATGTGGAGCAATCTTTTCAGAGAATTTTTCAACGACCTTGGCAAACAAAAACTCCGGTCATTTTTAACCATTCTGGCCATTGCCTGGGGTACGCTTTCGGTCGTTTTATTGCTCGCTTTTGGGCGGGGGCTCGGCAACAGCCTGGTGGAAGGGATGCTGGGAGCCGGCAACCAGGTTTTAGTAATTTACGGCGGACAAACCAGCATGAATTACGAAGGACTTGGCGAGGGGCGGTCAATTCGGTTTTCAGAGGAAGATGTGGATTTAATTGAACGCGCTGTGACAGGAATTTCCGAATTGAGTCCTCAGTATGGAAGATGGGGAGTACGGCTGCAGTATGGAGAAGAAGTGACCAATACCTATATGGAGGGAGTGAATCCGGACTTCGAAATTATGCGGACGATGTACCCGGCTGCCGGCGGACGCTTCATCAACGAAAAAGATGTGGACGAGCAGCGGAGAACACTTTTTTTGGGAGACCAGATTGCCAAAACACTGTTTAAAGATGAAGACCCTGTTGGCAGGCAGGTGAAGCTGAATAACATGCCGTTTACCGTTGTGGGTGTGATGAAATCCAAAATGCAGACATCCATGAACAACGGTCCTGATGCCGAGCGTGCCATTATTCCCTACACAACGTTCAGGAATATCTATGGAAACAGAAATGTGGGATCCATTCTGGTGCGCCCTCAGGATCCGGCTCTTCAGGAGGAGATAAAAACAAAAATTACGGCACTCCTTTCCTCAAAATATATGTTCGATCCAGCCGATGAGCAGGCGATGCCCATCTGGGACTTTATTGAACAGGAAGAGATGAATCAAAAAGTATCCACCGGACTCGAAATCTTTCTTTTTACCATCGGTTTTTTCACCCTCATGATTGCGGGAGTTGGCGTTGCAAATATCATGTTTGTGATTGTTAAGGAGCGAACCCGTGAGATCGGGGTAAAACTCGCCGTTGGCGCAAGGAAAGTACACATCATTTCGCAGTTTGTCTTTGAGTCGCTCTTTATCTCGTTCCTGGGCGGAGGGCTGGGTATTGCCGTTTCAACCGCTATTGTTTATATCGTTATTGCAATGGATATGACCACAGGTGCCGGTGAGTTTCTCGGAAAGCCGCAAATTTCGCAGGCAGCAATGATCATTACCATTTCTGTACTGGGTATTATTGGCTTAGTCGCGGGCATATTTCCGGCGATCAAAGCCTCGAAAGTGGACCCGGTTGAGTCGCTGAGGTATGAGTAAATTGATAATGTACGCTCAGTATCAATACAGACTTCTGCTTTTGCGGCAGTTTACTTAATCAGCAGCATCTTTCTAATCTGCACGGTATTACCAGCCTGCAGCCGGTAAAAATATACTCCGCTGGCAAAATTTCCAGCCTCAAACGATACAGAATGTGTACCTCTCTCTCTAAATCCGCGGTCCAGGTCGGCTACCTTCACCCCTGAAATATTATATACTGACAAACCCACCTGCGAATCCTCCGCAAGATGATACTCAATTGTTGTAAGGGGATTAAAAGGATTCGGATAGTTTTGATTCAAAAACGCCTTCTCTCCGTTCAGCAGATCCGAATCGAAAACGAAAGCTCTTTGAAAGGTGATGGGCAGAAACCGTTCAGCGCGTTTTTGAACTGTTTTTGACTCTGCAATTACCGTCCACATCGCTTTAAGGGTATCTCCTTCTTCCACTCCGTTTTCAACCATGATATTCTGTATCTCTCCAAAGGTAAGAGCCATTTGTGAGGTTTGAAGGGAATCTCTCATAAAAAGTACTTCTTCAGCACCCTCCGGACTCGTAAGCTGCCATCGATATATTACCTCCAGTTTCGAATCAGCATCTTCCCATTGAAACTCTATTTCGTTTTCCGGCTCCCCCACAATAATAAATTCAGCGTCGGAAGCCGGGGTAAGCAGGTCAAAATCTGAGAGTGACTCTTCGGAAAACTGCGGGACTGACGATTTTGGAAAGGTATAGGCAGAATACTGGCCGCCTCTGAATGCCCGAACACGGTAGGTGTATTCATTCTCCGCAACATTTCGATCCACATAAACCTGGTCGGCAGCATCAACTCTCGCGATTTCATCAAACAAAAGGCCGCTGTCAGATCGCTCGATAATAATATCTGTACCCTCCGGAGGCAGCTGTTTCCAGGCAACTGTAATCGCTCCTTCCTCTCTTTCAGATAATTTGAACTCAAGAGGCATATCCGGCGGCAAGCCATGCTCCAGGCGTTCGGCAAGCTGTGCATCATACAGTGAGGCAGGGAACGGAATCAAACCCGTACCCTCAATATAGCCTTCGGGTTGCGTAAACAGCCCTTCTCCGCTCACATTTGCCCTGTTGCCGATTCCATAATTTTGTGCTCCCGGTGGTTTTTGTATGAATATATACCGTTCGCCAGCTTCCACATTCCAGGCAGCCGAGTGTACGACTCCCCAACCGTGCGATGAGCCAAAATCACCTCTGTTATGCAGAGAAAGCACGTTGTAGTGCAGCGGATTTTCAAAAACAATAGAATCAAAGAGCAGCCCCTGGCTCCATCGCTGGTGCCCCTCCGAGGAGTTCAGCGTACTGAAGGAACGGCTCTTGTGAAACACAATTCCTGAGGCAACGCTTGTTCCATTCGATACAAAATCTCTTCTTCCACCGGAAGCCGTAACGTTCGTGAATAAAATCTGACTGGAAAACGGCCCAACATTAAAATTATACCGCCTGCCCGCCATAATTCTTGAGTGAGGCTCAAAGGCACGCGAATCTTTAATCGTTACATTTTTTGATGTATGCGTGCTGAAGCCCGAAATTACAAAATGAAGGACTGTAACATCCGATGCCCACGCATTTTCCACACCCCTGAAAACCACTCCATTTTCGGCGTGATTCTCTGTCAGCTCTCCGCCTGTTTGTATTTTAATCCTCAGGCTTTCCAATCCGCTTTCGGTTACAAGATTATTTCGCCTTGGCTTATATATAACCGGTGTGGAGAGAGTCGTATCCACGTGATTATACACAGGGGCGTCCAGGGTAATTACGCTATCCTGTTTGGAAACTACCGTTCGGTTATAAAACATATCCAGAAACCCTGGCTCCCATGCAGGGTCTGATTCGGTATCGCCTCCATTCACCGAGTCGAGCCACTGCTGTGTACTAATTAACCGAAGAATGATATTATCACCCACTTCAAACTTTTCGGGATCAAACACCTCGAGTGAACGTGCTCCAACCGGCAGATAGGGTGTTTTTACGGATGTTGACGTATTTCTTTCCCTTCTGAACCAAACCGCTGCTTCGTCACCAATCTGTAAAACATCCCCCCGAACCGACCGGGCTACATTAATGATTGTATTTCTTGAGGAATCTTTACCACTACCGGATCCCCGCAGTACAACGCCGCTTTCCCGGATAAACAGGTTGCCATTTATCCAGTAGTTACCCGGCTTCAGCAGAACTGCTCCCCTGTGGCCGTTACTATCGAGCCTCATTTTTGATACCCTGTTGATTGCATTCTGAATGTGTGCCCGGTTATCACCCTCTACCGGGCCGATCTCAATTTTTACAGGAACATTCGGAAGATCCACGCCACCACCGCGATATCCGGCATGGCTGTAGTCGGGAATCCTGTTGTTTTCAGCATCAGAAAAATAGACCAGCCTGCTGCCATCGAACGTGACAGCATAAGGTTCGTGCTGCGCCATTACCTCCGCATCACAAACAAGCGAAATGAGCAGCAGAATAATTATATGGCAGGATTGCTTCTTCAATTCGAAAATGAATATATAAAATACAGTTACTGGCTAATGTATCTTATTTTAGTCTTAAATATCTCTTGAAATTAGGGGTTACTCTGTTTCAAAAAGCGGTGAACTTAAATATCGGTCTCCGCGATCACAGGTTATACATACAATCATTCCACTGTCCAGTTCTTCTGATAATTTCAGCGCTGCCGTCAGCGCCCCGCCGCTGCTCATTCCTGCAAAAATTCCTTCCTCCTCTGCCATCCGGCGAGCCATCTTTGTTGCTTCCTGCTGGCTTACATCAATGGTACGATCCACCCGGTCTGCATCAAAAATCTTTGGCAGAAATTCCGGCGACCACCGCCGAATTCCGGGAATAGAGGATCCTTCTGTGGGCTGAGTCCCCACAATCTGCACATCAGGATTTTGGGATTTCAGATAGCGTGACACCCCCATAATGGTACCCGTAGTCCCCATAGCCGACACAAAGTGCGTGATCTTACCATCCGTATCGCGCCAGATTTCAGGACCGGTTGTTTTTTCATGCATTTTATAATTATCAGGATTCCCGAATTGGTTCAGCTGAAAGTATCCGTGCTCTTCGGCCATCTCTCCGGCAAGCTGACGTGAGTACTCAATCGTTTTTTCTGCCGGTGTTAAAATGACTTCTGCACCGAATGCCTTCATTGACTTTATCCGTTCTTCCGTAGCGTTTTCCGGCATCAGCAGCTTAATTTTCAGTCCTTTGATTGCCGAAATCATGGCCAGGGCAATCCCCGTATTGCCACTGGTTGCTTCCACGAGGGTATCCCCCGGTATGATGTCGCCCCGCTCCAGCGCTCCGGTAATCATACCAAGTGCCGCGCGGTCTTTTACGCTTCCCCCGGGATTTTGTCCTTCGAGCTTGCAATAGATCGTTACGTTTTTATTGACGGGAATGGTTTCCAGTTCAATAAGAGGAGTATTGCCAATGAGTTCTTCGAGTTTCATTCCGGGAGTTTATTTTGCCACGAAAACACAAAATCACCAATTGTTATAAGGATATTCTTTGGTATACTGAGATTTGTACAGAGGACATCTCAATTAGTGATTTAGAGATTTCGTGGCTATTAAAATTTTTTATTTAAACGTAATGGTATCTGTTTCGCCGCGGGTGTTTGTCATTTTTGCCTGGTAATAGATTTTTGATTTTGGCGGTACGCTTTTCGTAAGCCACACATTGCCGCCAATAATACTTCCTTTGCCGATTATGGTTTGCCCGCCAAGAATGGTCGCTCCGGCGTAGAGAATCACGCGGTCTTCTATGGTTGGGTGGCGTTTTACCCTTGCATCTTCTTTCTTTACACTGAGTCCACCCAGCGTAACGCCCTGGTATATTTTCACATACGAACCAATAACCGTGGTTTCACCGATCACCACCCCCGTACCGTGATCAATACAGAAATGATCCCCGATCTGTGCTCCGGGATGAATATCGATTCCCGTTTGGCGGTGGGCATACTCTGAGATAATGCGCGGGATAAGATTCACTCCGAGCTTCAGCAGCTCATGGGCAATTCGATGTGCGGCCACAGCGAAAAACCCGGGATAGGTTCGAATCACCTCGGCTTTGCTTTTAGCGGCGGGGTCGCCCCGATAAATAGCGTCCACATCTTGTATAAGCATTTTTCTGATCGGCGGAAGCGCATCAAAAAAAGTATCTTCCAAACCTGAAATGCCGCTTTTTACACAGTCTTTGTTGTGATCGAGAATGGTTCGCAGCTCCTGCTTACAAACACTGAGCTGTTTCTCAATCTCTTTCTCCCGGGAAAACCTGTTGAAAGCAAATTCCGGAAACATCAGTCCCAGAAGATCTTCAAAAAAGGTAATTACCAGTTCCGGCGGAGGGCAGCTCGATGCATCCTGGTGAGCCTTCGCCAGTTCGTTTATAAATACAGCGGGTAGCTTCAAAATTCTTATCTATTTTTCAAAATTTCCATACTCAATACCAACAAACAATATAAGCAGATCCATTCAAAGGTGAAGAGGAACTAACCAGGCAGTGGCTAAGCGAATAAATGGTCTGGTCAGAGTTCAGTTTTTTCAATAAATTTTATCTTCTTGATTTCACTCAAAGATAGATGGAAGCTGGTCAAACATCACCACTCTGCAATGCAGCTAAAGCTGTACAGAGGATCTTTGGGATTTGGGAATAAAAAGTAAATAATGTAAAGAGAAAACGATGGGCATTAAGATTCATTACAGTGGAAGAGTTAACCATATTGATCTTGTTGAAAAAATGTCTGATGATCTGGAAGATTTTTCACGCCAGCTCGGATGGAAAAGCAAACGATGGGACAACGACTGGGAGAAGCCAAATACAGTAAAAATTGAGAATAAAGACGGAGAGATTCGAGTCAGTGGACACGCCCCGTTAAAAGGTATCGAACTTTTCCCCCATAAAAATTGCGAACCTTTTTCGTTGACGTTTACTCCTAATGGATGGCTTGGGAGCGTTCTTGATTTGTCGCTAAGCACTCACAGCAGTTTTAAAGAAGAAAACTTAATGATAAGCACAAAGACTCAATTTGCCCCGCTTGAAATACACATTACAATCATAAAATTACTTGAATATCTAAAAAAGACGTACATCCAAAATCTGTATGTAAATGATGAAGGAGGCTACTGGAAAACAGGAGATATTGATGAGTTAAAGCGCAGGCGCAATACGATTTTCCAGGCGATGGATACACTGGAACAGGAACTTACAGGGCTCCCGGCTAAAGGCACTGAAAACAAAACGGCTGAAGAGATTGCCGAGATGATTGAGCAGATTCTGATAAAACCGCCGAAAAAGGATGAAAAGGATGGGAATTGAAAATTAATAATCGGATTCAGCAAACCCACTTAAGTGTTTAGTGAGAATGGTAAATGATAATTTCCTATGGCTTATTAGTCATGCTTTTATGATATACACGAATCACAAATTTATCGTTTTTTGATCCACCGTTCAGATTCGTCATGCGAACCAATTCAAAACCAGATAATTTTTTAACCACCTCTGAATTCCAAAAACCGTTTGTTTATGGTTATAAATCAGGTAAATCGAAAACGTAAATATTGCTCATATCTAAAACTGAATACGCATAGATTTTGCCATACTTTTCTGAAACTGTGAAGTTGTGTATTGGTGTATCAAATTTTGCCCGGTAAATTTGATTCCCACTCCAATCCCACTGTTCAAATGACGTTCTAAAGTTTTCTAAATTTTCATCAATTTTTTCTTCATATTCAAACATTCCCATAAAATACAGATAGTTGTCTGTTGATTTTTTAAGTGATCTGTATTGGAATTTTTGCGACTCGCGTGGCTGAGGCGCTTCAGGATCTTTTACTATGAAATCATTAAGCAGATTCCCTTCGTTATCGAAAATTTTAATTCTGTTATGGTAATCGTAGGATGCTGCAATTTTGTTTCCGTCACTAGATGACCTGGTAGTTTTTAAATATTCATAAAGTTTTTCAAACCCAGTGAGCTGGGTCTCAGGAAACCGGCCAAAATAGAAAAGAGGTTGATCTACACCCGGCTCCAGGGCTATAAATTCGAACATATCATTGTCAAATGAAGCGCCGTTTTCAGCGATATATAGATCCTCTTTTACTTTAGTAATCCCTGTTAACGTATGAGTTTGACCGTCAAAACTTAAAGGTACGTCACTAATAGATATTAATGATGTGTCATTCACTTCATACTTCCTGAGTGTTCGATTGCCAAAATCATAGAATATGATATTATTTCCGTCTGTGTTTATCTCGTTTAATGGAATGAACTCAAATTCATTGGGACCTCGTCCCTGCCTGCCCCAGGAATATAAATACTCCAATTCAGGTAATTTAAATACCTTAATAAATCCTTCTGTATCAGAGTCGCTGATAACTAAATATTCGTCTGCAACATTAACAATGTCGGCCAAACTTAACAAAGATACTTTGTTGTAGGAATATATCTCAGAGTTTAGATCTGTATCATAATCTATTGCCTGGACTATTTCATCCTTATTAATTAAAGAACAAGATATGAAGCCCAAGCATATTAATAACAATGAGTTTATTCCTAATAATTTCATTTAATCAAATCTAAAATTAGCAGAGAAATGAGATTTATCCCCCATTTCTCTACAGTTAAATATTTAGTTACCACATCTTGAACTGCCACCATTCCCAATGTTCCGATATTTGCATCCACAACCATCACAGGTTAATCTAAAAAGACATTGAGCCGTAGCGCCAAACTCTGTAGAAATAATACACGAAACTGAATCACAAGTACTATCATCTCCACCCTCATGAACTGGATCTGAAAATGCTTTTACATCATTGAATGCACTTACTTGAATTCGATTCTCACAGGTTTCCTGTTTCACCTCTGCATTCTCTATGGGTACTTTCTCGGTATAAGTTTCAGTCTCAGTATGAACTGTAAATTGTACGGATAACAACAAAAATTCCTGATGTAATTATTTTTTTTGACACAGCTAATCGATTCATTGAAGTTTGTGAACTTCAAAAAAAAAAAATAGATACATACAAATAAATTTATGGACTCAATCATTTTAATTGACCAACCACTTCACTTACCGATGCAAAACCGCGAGAAGATGCTGTCCAGGATATGCTCATTGGTAATTTCCCCTGTGATGGCTCCCAGCTCTTTGAGGGCAGAGCGGAGGTCGATCGACAGAAAGTCGCCGGTCATGCCCCGGTCGAGTGCAGTGATGGCCCGCTGCACGTTTTCACGCGCTTTTTGCAGGGCGTCCCGGTGGCGGGAGGAGGTCACCAGCAAACTGGAGGTGTCGTAATCCTTGTTTTCGAGTGCCCGCTGCTTCATCATTTTTTTGAGGAGGCCGATGTTCTCCCCTTCGAGGGCGGAAATTTTGAGGTCGAAGTGGAGGCGTTGTTCGGTTGTTCTATTCGGTTTATCACCTTTGCTTAGGCTCTCAGTACCGGACAGTGCTTGCCCCGACCCCTCGGGGCTGTCCGGTGTACGTTTGTCGAGTTTGTTGCCGACCAGCAGGAAGGGGGTTTTGGAGGCTCGTTTTTGGAAGGAGGCGATCTCTTCTCTTTCTTCGGCACCCATCGGGTTAGCAAGGTCTTTCAAATATACCACAAGGTCAGCCTGTTCAAACGCTTTCTGCGATCGCTTCACACCTTCAGCCTCTATGATATCCTCAGTATCCCGAAGTCCGGCTGTATCGATCAGCTTAAAAAGTAGTCCGTCGTAGCTCCAGTCGGCATCAATCGTATCGCGGGTCGTGCCGGCAATCTCCGTAACAATCGCGCGGTCGCTGCCAACCAGGGTATTGAGCAGCGTGGATTTCCCGGCATTTGGCCGGCCGATGAACACCGTTTTTACGCCGTCTTTTACCAGCCTCCCGGTTTCGTAGGTCTCCAGCAGTCTTGAAATTTCATCGTCCACTTCAGAGAGAAGCTTTTTCAGCTGGTCTTTGTTGGCAAACTCTACGTCCTCCTCCACAAAATCGAGCTCCAGCTCTACCATGGCGGTTGCATCGATAATCTGCTGGCGAAACTGTTTGATATGTTTTCCAAGCTGCCCCTCGAGCTGCTGGTGAGCCGCATCCACCGCCTTGATGCTTTTTGCGTGAATCAGGTCGGCCACAGCTTCTGCCTGGTCCAGATCCAGCTTTCCATTCAGAAATGCACGCTGCGTAAACTCTCCCGGCTCCGCAGACTTTACCCCTTGCGCCAGTACGGTTTCAAGAACCGCCTGGGTTACAAGTACACCGCCGTGGCAGGAAATTTCCACGGTATCTTCGCCCGTGTACGACTTAGGGGATTGAAAAACCGTAGCCAGGACTTCATCCACCACCCGGCCATCTTTTTTGATGATTTTACCAAAATGGACTGTATGCGTGGCAACAGACTCCAGGTCTCTTCCTTTAAAACAGCGGTTCACTTTTTGGATGGCGTCCTTTCCCGATATGCGGATCACCGCAATCCCGCCTTCACCTACGGGCGTGGCAATGGCTGCAATGGGCGGTTTTTGTGCAATTTCGTTCAATCTTTTGCTTATGAATCTGTTTTACCTGATTTGTCCGTATCAAGGTAACAAATTGATGCAAAAATATAATCCTGCTGTGTGCACAGGACACATCAAACTAAAAACCCTATGAAGAAGACAACCGATTTAACTCTCCAGTGCTTTTTTAATGGTTTTACGTCGTTTTTTGGAGATTCCAATAACTACGGCAGGTACTACAAAGAGCGTAAGAATGGTCGCGAATGCGAGACCGCCGATCACCGAACGTGCAAGCGGACTCCAGGTTTCGGAGCCGGCTCCAAACTCAAGCGCAAGCGGGATCATGGAGCAGATGGTTGTAAGTGCTGTTAGCAGAATGGGACGCATCCGGCGTTTACAGGCCAGCAGAAACTGTTCCGCATAGTCGATCTGGTCTTCTTTTCCTTTGGTGTTCATGTGAATAAAATCGAGCAGCACAATTCCGTTATTCACCACAATCCCGATCAAAATCACAATACCGATATATGCGGGCACGCTGAGCGGTGTTGATGTGATCGTTAAAAACACAAGTGAACCAAAAAACGCCAGCGGTACCGAAAACATCACGATAAATGGATCGCGCAGATTTTCGAACAGGGAAGCCATCACCATGTAGGTAAGGATAAGTGCCATCAGCAGGGCTATAATTATTTCGCCTCCGCTCTGCTGCTGGGAAAAGATGGAGCCGGTGAACTCATAGCGATATCCATCCGGAAGAAACACTTCACGGTCAAACACGCTGATTACCCGTTCCCGGTACTCCTCAAGGTCGCCCCGCACCATTACGTTTACATCGAGCAGGGTTTCGCGGTCGCGCCGGGTAATGGTGCTCAGGCCTTCTTCAACACGAAATTCCCCCAGGCCGGAAACCGGAATTCGCTGGTCTTCCACTTGTGCAAGTTCGAGCGTAAACAGATCGGTGCGGTTTTGGAACTGCTCCCGTACGTTGCGTACCTGTATCGGAATTTCACGCCCTTCGTCCCGGAAAAATCCTGCCCGCGTTCCGCGTGCCTGCGTTCCCAGTTCCGAAGCAATTGCTGTGGAAGACACCCCTGTTCTTGTAATTCGGTTTCGGTCGAGATCGTACACGAGTTCGGGGGCCGGCCGCGAGCGCATGTTGCTTACCGACATCACGTTTGGATCGCCACTGAGTGCATCTTCAATTTCGAGGGTAATTCGCTGCAGCACCTCCACATCGGGGCCAATGAGGCTTATACGGATGCCACGGCCCGAAAACCCGCGTCCGGTAGGTATGCCGCCGCTGCCGCCTAAATTGGCAATCTCAACGTTTACCTCATCATCCTTAATCAGATTCTGCAAACGAGAAGCAATTTCAGTTGTCGTCTCTTCGCGCTCATACTCATCAACCAGGGTAATACTCAGCGTGCCGCCGTTCTCGATGGTGCTCCAGCCGCGCCGCCCAATGTTATTTATTACCGTTTTTACATCGGGATCATCCAGAAGCTCTTCGGTGTAGCTTCTCATTTCGGTAGCCGTAGTGGCCAGTTTGGTTCCGGCCGGAAGTTCCACGCGAAGGTCGAACTGCCCCTCATCTGTTTCGGGGAAAAACTCTTTCTGAATATTTCCAAACAAAAAGTAAGCACCCGTAATAATCCCAACCACACCAATTGTCACAATATATTTCCTGGCCAAAATCCACTCCAGGGCGGCAACATAGTTATTTTCAAGCGACTTGATAGCGTTTAGCATCACGCTTTTCTTTGCAAACTCTTCCCGGTTCAAAAGCAGAGAAGCCAGAACCGGAATTAAAACGATAGAGGCAATGAATGAGAACCCGATAGAGATGGAAATCGTAAGTGCCAGGTCTTTTGCAACGGTTCCCTGGAATCCCGTTAAGCCCATAATGGGAATAAAGACCGCGATGGTTGTAAGGGTGGATCCAAGCAGCGCCCCGCCCACTTCGTTTGTCCCGTGCAGTGCCGCTTCAAATCTCTTTTTTCCCTTTTCGAGCTGTATCGCAATACTTTCCGATACCACTATGGAGTTGTCAACCAGCAGCCCGATGGCGAGTGCAAGCCCGGTTATGGAGATAATATTCAGCGTGATATCCAGCGCGTACATCGCTGCAAAGGTGGCGGTGAGTGATACCGGAATACTCATAGCCACGACGAAAGCGATTCTCCAGCCGCCCATAAAAACCAGAAGAATAATAATAACAACCACCAGTGCAATTAAAGCCGACTGAGCAAGATTCGAAATAGAATCTTCGATGAATTCGCCCTCGTTACTAAGCACCTGCATCGTTACGCTCGCCGGCAGGTTGGGCATAAATTCGTCCATGGTTGCCTGGATGGCGCCGGTCACTTCAAGCGTGTTGGCATCCGATTGTTTTTGCACGTCTACAGTAACGCTGTTCTTGCCATTTATCTCAACGATGTTGGTAATCTCTTCAAAATCGTCGCGAACGTTCGCCACATCACGCACACGTATCGGCATACCTTCGTTTGTGGTAATAATGGTCTGCGCAATTTCATCCACATCCACATACATCGACTGTGCGCGGATACTGTAGCTGATTCTGTCGGCCACAAGGCTGCCTACAGGCTGCTGGATATTGTTACTTCTGATGGCACTGACCACCTGCCCGGGAAGCAGATTGTGAAGTGCCATTTTTTCAGGCATTAAATCTACGTAGATATTGCGGTCCAGGCCGCCGCGCGTATCAGCCGAGGCCACCCCGGGAATGCGCTCAAACCGGGGTTCTATGAATTCTGTTGAAAGCTGCCGAAGTTCATCCAGTCCCAATACGTCCGACTCCACACTAAGCCGCATAACCGGCGCACGATCGGGATCGAACTGAAAAATAACCGGCTCGTTCGCCTCTTCCGGCAATTCATTTCTGATGCGCTCCACAGCCTCCCGCACTTTTTGCTCGGTAACCATAATATCGGTACCGGGCTGCAGGCGAAGAATCATAAATGCACCACCCCTGCGCACGTTCGAGTCCAGGGATTCAACCCCTTCCACACCCATCACAACTGCTTCGATGGGTTCCACTACCAGGCGAAGCATATCGTCGGGAGCAACATTCGAATAGTTTACCGAAACACCCATTACAGGAATATCAAAACTTGGGTAGAGCGTTACCTTAAGGTTTGAAAGTGAAAACACCCCAAAGCCAATTACCAGCAGCGACATCATGATCGCAGTGACCGGCCGTTTTAAAATTTTTTCTGTAATTTTAATTTTTCTCATATCAGTGGTGTTTTAACCATCAGTAAAATGTCCTGCAGATTCTACTCATCGCTCAGCGGGTCTTCTTTATGCACGGCATCGAAGCCAGCTTTTTCTACTAACGAATTAATGACGTAATACATGCACGGGACTGCAAAAAGCATCAGCAGAGTCGACATAAAGAGTCCGCCGATTACCGCACGGGCCATCGGGCTCCAGGTTTCTGCTCCGGCTCCAAGCTGCAGGGCCAGGGGAACCATTGCCAAAATTGTAGTGAGGGCCGTCATTAAAATAGGCCTCAATCTTCGGCTCGCCCCGTTCACGATCGCATCAAAACGGTTTTGTCCGCGCGACTGTAAAATTTTAATATAGTCTATCATCACGATACCGTTATTCACCACAATACCGGTCAGCAGAACCAGCCCAACCATCGCGGTTACGCTCACGGGTGTGCCGGTTAACCAGAGCATCAGCAGAACACCCGTAAGTGCCAGCGGAATGGTTACAATGATTATTAACGGCTCAACCAAACTTTCGAACTGTGACGCCATTACCATATACGTAAGAATACCGGCAATGAGAAATGCGATCATTAAAAATCCGAACGACTCCTGCTGTTCTTCTGAAGAACCGCCGAGTTCGTAGCGATAGCCCTCTGGCCAGTTCATCGCAGAAAGTGATGCATTTATCTCTTCAGATGCTGTTTTAAGGTCAAGACTGCCGAGTTCAGCCTCCAGTTCCACCATTCGTTCCTGGTTAATGCGAATAATATTCGAGGGGCCTGTATAGCGGTCTATTCGGGCAAGGTTTTTAAGCGGCATCCACTCCCCGTTTGGCGTTTGAATCTGCAGATCCTGAAGCGCCGTTGATTGTGCCCGCTCTATGGGATCGACCTCTACAAGCACTTCAAACTCAATACCTTCGTCTACAAACGTTGTGGCAATATCTCCCTGCACCGAATTACTGAGAGCGGTGGCTACCTGTGAAGTGGTCATCCCCACGCGCGAGATACGCTCACGGTCCATTTCAACACGAAGCTCCGGCCGGCCCTGGTCTGCAGAGCTGAACACACTCACAATTCCGTCGATATCACGCATACTGGCCATTGCCTGCTCGGCGAGCACTTTTTTCACTTCCTGATCAAACCCGAATATCTGCACAATCAAACCGGTTTCTCCGTCCGGACTCAGCGGATCTTCGCGCACCTGCCGGATATTTGCGCCCGGCACCCATCTAAGTGACTCCAGTATCGATGTGGTGATTTCCTGCTGCGATCTTTCCCGATCCTGAACAGGATCCAGTTCTACACGCACTCTCCCCTGGTTTCCGCCGGGATTATCTGCGCCCTCAATGCCGGTTTTATCTCCATAATCAGAAACAATAAGCCTTGCCTCGGGAACTTCCTCCTCAACAATGGCTTCGACCTGCGCAATTGTGCGTTCCAGCTCAATAAGGCTAACCCCGGGCTCCCGCTGCACATCCAAAATGATAAAGTTCTCGTCCACCTCCGGGAAAAACTCGCCTCCCAGAAGGTAAAAAATGGGTAAACTGGCGAGCAGCAGTCCAAAAGCTCCGGCAATTACCCAGCCGCTTTTCCCCAGCGCACGGTTAAGTGCACGTTTATAGGCATTTTCAAGCTGATCAAATTTTCGGCTGAGCCATGGCGCTACCCGATCTGTAAAGAGAGACTTTGTTGATTTGGCGATCAGTGCCCACAGTTTCAAAAACGGCCAGGCTATCGCATAGAGCAGAAAAAGGGGAATCGATAAAATGCGGGTTGCAATGTTTTGGCGACGCCAAACCAGGATTTTGTTAAGAAGATTTCTGGCAGGGTCTTTTTTATCTGAGGTGATCAGGTCCGACTCAAAAATACGGGAGCTTAAAACCGGAATAAGGGTAATCGCAACCAGCACAGATACGATAAGTGCGAATGAAATCGTCAGAGCCATATCACGGAAAAGAAGACCTGCAATTCCCGGTACAAACAGAATCGGAAGAAACACCACCAGGGTGGTTATCGTGGATACAATTACGGGTGTAGATACCTCCTGGGCCCCCATAGTTGCGGCCTCTTTCCCGTCTGAGCCGTCTTCTTTAAACCTGAATATATTTTCGAGCACTACCACGGCATTATCAACAACCAGGCCAACCGCCAGCGTAAGGCCCGAAAGCGAAATAATATTCAGGCTCACATTTGAAAAGTCCATAATGCTGAAAGTGGCAATAATGGAAATTGGAATGGTAATAGCTACGATAAGGGCCGAGCGGCCGCTTCGAAGAAAAAGAAGCAGCATGATAATCACCAATACAACCGCCTGTAACCCGGTAAACACCAGGTTTTCAATCGACATGCTGATGAAATCGGCCCGGTTTGTCAAAATTTCGAGGGATACATCTCCCGGCAGCACATTCCTTATATCTCCCAGTGCAGCTACAACACCTCCTGCCGAGGTAACCACATTACTGTCGCTCTGCTTGTAGATGTTCATGATTACACCGTCGTTCCCCTGCACCCGTACATTGCCAATCGGCTGGGCAATACCGTCCTCTACCGATGCAATATCCTTAAGGTAAATGGGGTTTCCATCTTCTGTAGAGGAGACAATGCTGTTGCGAATCTGCTCAATATTCCTGAAATCGCCTATGGTTCGAAGCGAGAATACCGTTTCGCCCTCGGTAAGCTCCCCGGCAGGCACCTGCACATTTTCCTGGCTCAGCCTGTTTGATACATCCGATACATCAAGATTAAACGTTCTCATTTGGCCATTATTCAGCCGCACGTTGATCTGCCGGTCGAACCCGCCCGCAGTTTCGGCCGATGCAATTCCTTCAATACGTTCAATACGCTGTTCAATCTGGCGGGTTGCCAGGGTTCGCAGCTCTCTCGGGCTTCGGGTTGATGAGGTGAGCGCCAGTACCAAAATAGGTTCGTCGTTGGGGTCGTATGAAAATACAATCGGCTGGTCCACATCATCCGGCAGCCCGCGCCTGATCATATCAAGCCTCTTGCGAACTTCCGTTTCTGCCACAAAAAGATCCGTGCCCCAGTTAAAATTCAGTTTTACAACCGATGCGCCCTGACTGGAAAGCGAGCGAACCCTTCGCACGCCGGAAATACTGCCAACCTGCTCTTCGACCTGCCTCGTAATCAGCGTTTCAATATCTTCGGGTGCCACGCCTTCGTATGTACTGTAAACAGTAATGGTAGGAAATGATACGTCAGGGTATAGATTCAGCCGCAGGTTATTAAGCCCATACAGCCCAAAACCGATCAGAATAATGCTGATCATCATAAAAGTGATGGGGCGCTGAACTGCTAATTTGGGGAGATTTTTCATAAATCAGTAAACCGGTTAGTTATTATTACTCTGCTGTCGGTTTCCGCTACCCTGTCCGTTCTCACTGCTTTCTCCACTGTTTTCCCGGCGTTCCCGCATATATTCGCGGCGCTCTTCAGGAGTCATATCTGCGGTATCTTCCCTGATCTTTTCACGCTCTTCCTCAGTTAAATTCTGTGCTCTTTCTCCCTCACCGGCATTTCCTCCGCCCTGATTTGCCTGTGTGCCGGGACGGCTTCCGGCAACCTGTACCGGGCGGCCATCTTCCAGATTATTCTGGCCGGTAATGATGAGGCGATCCCCTTCATTCAGCCCGCTTAACACCTCAATTCTGTCTCCCTGTTCAATGCCGAGATCGAGTTCACGGCGAGAAGCAACGGAATCGCCCTGTACCACAAATGCCGAATAGGACCGTTCGAGCTCAATGGTTCCCGTTTCGGGCTCAATATAGGTATCAACTTTTTCGACCAGGGCAGATCGTGGTATTACGATGGTATTTTCACGGGTTTCGAGAATAATTCGTGATTGCAGCAGAGCCCCCTGGTAAACGGATCCGCTCGATTCAGTGAGCGAAATCACCACTTCGCCCAGCCCTGTAGTCTCATCAAGCTGAGCACTCTTTCGCGAAACCACGCCCTCCGCAATATCCGATCCCCTGCTCGACAGCGACATCGTTACCGTCTGGCCAACCTGCACCTGCTCCCAGTCCTGAAGCGGAAGAAACACCCTCGTTTCAAAACCAACCAGGTTCGCAACTTCAAAAACCACCTGACCGGTTGTGGCTACATCGCCTTCAGCAATACTCCGGCTCAAAACCACACCGTTAACCGGAGATGTAATATTGGTATTTCCAAGATTTTCCATGCTTTGCGAAAGCGCTGCTTTTGACGATTCATACTGAGCTTTGCTGTTTAAAAACGTAGCCCTGATATCATCAAATTCTGCACGGCTTATCAGGTCTCTTTCAAATAGCTCCTGCTGCCTCAAAAGCACTGTACTGTCTCTTTCAAAAGAAGCTTCTGCCTGGCGAATCTGCGCTCGCGCCTGCTCTACGGCTTCGCGGAACGGTTCATCATAAATTTCTGCCATTATCTGACCCTGTGAAACGTTATCGCCAAGGTCTACATGTATTTTAGTAACTCTGTTTGATACCTGAGGCGTAATTGCAACCACATCCTGCGGCCTCACGGTACCATACGCCTGAACCTGCCGGGAAATAGACCCGCTTCTAACAGGAGTCGCCTCCACGCTCGCTGGCTGTCCTCCGCCAAAATTTCCGAAGCCGCCTGGTCCCGCGCCCTCATTATCACTTTCCCCGTTACCGCATGAAGCAAGCGACAGTATTATAAAAACCGATAAAAGCGCAAATAAAGAATTTTTCAAAGTGTGTACCTTTAATTTTTCTTGACTTATTTTAGCCGAATAACTTTTTATTGTTATCTACAGTTCACTGAACCGTTTTCGCGTTCTTTCAAAAATTGTTTTGAAAAGTACCCATATTACAGCACAGTATGCCTTATTGGTACATCTTTTTTCTCTTCAAAGGCCAATTTTAAAAATTTATTACAAACGGTTGATTTAACCCGCCATCTGCTTAAAAATTCCGCTCAGGCAGATGTTTGACGAATCTGCAATGTTTTTGTTTGATGTTTTTTCAAAAGTTATCTCAGATTTACGTCTTTTAACGTACCCGGTTTAAAGAACCATCTTTTCCAGGGCTCTAAACGGTGAAATGTAACTGTCTTGAAAAGCTTACCTGTAATTGTAAAAACTGCCGGCTTTAAAAAACACGGGACAGTTCGCCGCAGATATTCTCACAAAGGGCCTGTAAATCGTCCGAAATTGCATCTTTAGTGTGTGAATCAATATCCAGTTCTCCCATAAATTCATCTCCCTTCATTATGGGCACCACGATCTCCGATTTTACATTCAAGCTGCATGCCAGGTAGTTATCTGCTTCAGAAACATCCTGCACAACAAACGTATCGAGTGTTTCTGCAGCCTGTCCGCATATACCTTTCCCGTATGGAATTTTCTTGTGGTCGGTTGGCTCTCCTACAAATGGTCCGAGTTCGAGCATATTATCCTCCGTTTCAGAAGCCAGGTAAAATCCGGTCCAGTTAAATACATCCACTTCGCGATCGAGCAGTTCACAGATTTGCTGCAGTTTATCATCTCTGTTTTGATCGCTATTAATAACTTTGACCGCAAGTTCAAAAATTTGGTTGGTGTCTTTCATATTCTATGATTCTATGTATGATTCTTCTTCTGGTAATAATTATTTGAGGATTCATATGTTCGCCAAAAATTACAGCTTTTTTCAGTAATCCATAAATTGCTACCAACGTAAATATATTTTAGGCTTTATAATTCGGACTGATAGAAAAAATCTGTCTGCGGGTCTTTCGAAGTTGTCAGAATCATCTCTATCTTGCGGTTTATGTATGAATTAATCTCCGACACCATCCCAGAACATTCAACGACTATACTTGGCATTGCCGGGCTTCTTTTTGCGAGTTTCACATCCCTGTTTTCAGTTGTGAATCCACTGGCAGCCATGCCTCTGTTTCTGTCACTCACAGACCGCTTCAGCGAGCAGGAGCGTATCCTTACGGCAAATAAGGCCACTCTTTATATGCTGGGAGTGCTGATTACCTTTCTGCTGATCGGGACGTTTATTCTGAGTTTCTTTGGAATTTCACTTGCTGGAATCAGGATTGCCGGCGGACTAATTATTATGAGAGCGGCATACTCTATGTTAAATCCCGAAAAAGGTGGGAGAAAGCTTACCGAAGAAGATGAGGCCGCTGCACTTGAAAAAGAGGATATTTCATTTAGTCCGCTTGCCCTGCCGCTGCTCTCAGGCCCGGGAAGTATTGCCGTTGTAATTGGTTTTGCGACACAGGCCGATGGTATAACAGATTACGTTATCAACGGAATTGCGGTAGTGCTCGTGGTTGCAGTTACCTATGGAATATTACGGCTTGCACCAATTTCAGCAAAATATATTGGCCATACAGGGCTTAACGTCATGACACGGCTCATGGGTTTTATCGCTCTTGCAATCAGTGTTCAGTTTATTTTAAGCGGAATTTCCCGCTACTACGGCTTCACAATGTAACTTCATGAACAAAGACAGAAAACAGCTGTTGCACCTTTTCCAGTTCGATTTATGGTGCACCCGAAAGCTCACAAATCTATACTTTAAACACGAACCATTTGCACAGCAGGAGGCTATTCTTGCTTTTATATCACACATCATTAATGCCCAGAAAATCTGGTTTCAGAGAATGATGCCGCTACCCTTTTTCGAAGATATTGACGTGTGGTTTGAATACACCCCCGAAGAGATCAAAAGTGAAGCAAAACAGACCTCACAGCTATGGATGGACCTGCTGGAAGACGCGGATGTGGATCTCGATAAAAAGATCACCTATCAGAATTCTGCCCAGATTACATTTCAGAACTCTATTCGTGAAATATGCCATCATCTTATCATTCACGGACAGCACCACCGCGCTCAGATTTCTATTTTTTTAAATAATTGTGATATTAAACCACCATCCATAGATTATATTCACTTCGCCAGAAGTAAAAATATCGCTAAAAATCTTTCATAAAATCTGAGCTGTTCTGGAAACATTAGAACAAATTATTGTTACGTTTGCAAATTATGCCTGGGGCACACCACTGCTTGTGCTTCTCGTTGGCGGAGGAGTCTTTTTTCTGTTCTATAGCCGTTTTATGCCGTACAGGAATTTCAAGCATGGAATTGAAGTACTATCCGGTAAATACGAAGACCCCACTGCTCCCGGCGACATCAACCACTTTCAGGCTCTCTCAAGTACGCTGGCCGCAACCGTAGGAATGGGAAACATCAGCGGTGTGGCAATTGCCCTTGGGGTTGGGGGGCCCGGTGCCATATTCTGGATGTGGATTACAGCTTTAGTGGGAATGGCTACCAAATTTTTTACCTGCACACTCTCCATTATGTACCGCGGAAAAGATACCAGCGGAAAAGTACAGGGGGGGCCCATGTACTACATTGTTGAGGGCCTTGGTAAAAAATGGAAACCTCTTGCCATATTTTTCAGCGTTGCCGGATTAATCGGCTGTACGCCCATGTTTCAGTCTAATCAACTCACACAAATTATCCGGGACACCCTTTTAGCGGACAATGCCCTGCTTGGCTACGATGTAATATTGCTTTCTGGTTCTGTAGTTACAGAAGCAGGATTCCGTCTGTCTGATATTATTACAGGGCTCGTTCTTGTGGCTCTTGTATCGATGGTCATTTTCGGGGGGATACAGCGCATTGGAAATGTAGCTTCCCGTCTTGTTCCATTAATGGTACTCATATACATTTTTACGGTTGTCTACATCATCATTGACAACATTGTAGATGTTCCCTACTACTTTTGGCTTATTTTTACAGATGCTTTTAGTGCAGAGGCCGGTGCAGGGGGAGCCATGGGCGTAATGATCTCCAACGGGATACGCCGTGGAGCTTTCTCGAACGAAGCCGGTATTGGTACCGAAGCAATGGCGCATGGTGCAGCAAAAACCAGGGAACCCGTTCGCGAAGGCCTTGTGGGTATGCTCGAACCCGCCATCGACACCATTCTTATCTGCTCCATGACAGCCCTAGCACTGCTCATGACAGGCGCCTGGACCGATACTACGGTCGACGGAGTAACCATGACTGCCGTTGCTTTTGAAGCGGGAGTCCCCGTTGTAGGGCCATATCTGCTGATTCTCTGCGTATTTATTTTCAGCATAACTACCATGTTTACCTACTCCTACTACGGCACAAAATGCCTCAACTTTATTGGCGGTGCTGAAAGAAAGCATTATTACAATTACTTCTACATCTTCTCCATTTTTGTGGGGTCTGTAACAACTATTGATATGGTTATTAACTTGGTTGATGGAATGTTTGCCATGATGGCTATCCCAACGATGACGGCAACTCTGCTTCTTGCCCCTAAAGTAGTAGAGGCAAGCAAAGACTATTTTATGAGAAAGAAGAGAGGCGATTTTAAAAATCTCTGATTTTCTTGGCGACCCGTATACAATGGGGCCTTTTCTATCCTGATTTTAAATAGGCATCACCCTCTTTTCGCTCTCTTATGATCGTTGCAGGGTTACCATAAGCAGTTACATATTCCGGCACATTTTTGAGAACTAATGAGCCGGAACCAATGACAGTATGCCGCCCAATACTTACCCGATCTGCAACAACTACCCCAATCGTTATGGCTGCGAACTCCCCAATCGATACCAACCCTCCCGTAAGCGAGCCCAGTGAAATGCTTGAAAACTTTTCCATGTGATTTAACAACCCTATGTGTGCTTTTTGATGCAGTAAAACGAAATCGTCAACCCTGCAGCCTGAACTAATGAAGGCCTGTGCACCCACAAACACACCCTGTCCTAAGTTAACATGTTTCCCCAAGACTGCCGAAGGGTGAAATAAATTAACAAACTTAAAATCCGGACAGCGCTCCAGAATCTGATCGTATATTTTTTTCCGTACCCGGTTGTCTCCTACACTTATGAATCCGGCTTTGGTTTGATATTTTTTCGTGAGATCAGGCAAATCTTCAATTCTGCCAATGATGTTATAATCATCAACACGAGAACCAATTTCTTTTTCTGAATCAATAATGCCTGCCAATTGATAGGCTTTCTGCTTCTCAATAATATCTATGCAGGAAAGGGAGTGAAGCCCTCCTCCAAAAAGAAAAATCCTCTGTTTCTGATACAGACTACTGGTCATGAGGATCAGGTTTTTGATTACGGGAAACCGGATGAGGTGATCCATCGATGTAGTGAGGTTCGGGCCGGGTAAAAAGGTCCATATACTGAACAAGCACCGGTTCCCCAAGATATTCGGGCTCACCCTCTTTAAATACCCACTCACCCAAATCGCACGCATCCGCTCTTACAAATCCATTCAGGTAGTTACGTCGGTCTATACGGGAAAGGTTTGGGCCCGAGCCGTGAAGCAGATACGGATGCCATATCACAAGATCACCCGGCTCAAGCAATATTTTAATTTGTGGTAAATGAGCAACACCCAGCTGATCCAGCACATCATCAGAGATTGTCTCTTTATATACACTGTTGGCTGTATAATAATTGAGATCTCCCAGTAAATGGCTGCCCTCAACAACGACCAGGCTGCCGTTCTCTGCTGTATTTGGGTCAATCGCTAACGCTGTTTGCACAAATGAACTGGAAAGGTCCCTGTACGCCTCAACTGGCCTGCGAAAACGCGCATCCTGATGAAAGCCATAGCTTGTGGATTGCATTCCGGGTGTTTTCCAGATAACCTGGTTTATGATTTGTTTAATGTTATCACCCAATAACGGCTTCAACACCTCTAGATATCTTTTATCAGTGCGGTACTTTTCAAACACTCTGTGTGAATACGAAGGCCACTGGCAAAACCGAAGCACTTTTCCTTTCTGCGGATCATGTTGAATTAAAAACAGTAAATTTTTGTGCCTGTAGCTTTTCTCATGACGCATCCCCTCGGTTTTTAACTCATCAGCAGCGATCGAGAGCTCCTCAACTTCATACTTTTCAAATAGTTTACGGATCACCGCAAACCCTTTTTGTTTATAATCATTTAAAAAGTTTTGCATAGCCGCCCTTTGGTATTTTCTTATTTATTGTCTGAATCTATCAAACTCACTCCTTAATTCAGATTATTTAAGGGATTTGATCTTTCTGAATAGGCTGCAATGAATAAGTTAGTCTCTATTCCTCTTATATACTATACATCGTAAAATTGAATCTTTAAATTTTCTTTGATAACAGTCAACATCCGCGTTGATCATTTATAAATCTTATCCATATTCCTTACCTTAAAGCTGAATAAATGGCCAAATACGGCCTCCGAAAATCTTAAATACTAATAAGGATTAGATCATCATGGCAAAAGAATATGATGTGTGCGTAATTGGAACCGGGCCCGGCGGATACGTGGCTGCGATCAGAGCATCACAATTAGGTTTTAAAACAGCAGTTGTTGAAAAACGTTTTTTAGGCGGGGTATGCCTTAATATAGGCTGCATACCTACAAAAGCGCTGCTCAGGTCTGCGGAAGTTTTTGAATCCATTTCACACGCATCCGATTATGGAGTGGACGTGAAAGAGTTTTCTGCAAATTTTGAGGGCATGATTAAGAGAAGCCGTAAGGTGGCCAACAAAATGAGCAAAGGGGTGCAGTTTTTAATGAAAGCCAACAAAATCGATGTGTTGAACGGTACCGGCGTCTTTAAATCTGCCAAGGAACTTGCCGTTAATGACGATGACGGGAAAGAGACTGAAACCGTAAAGGCAAAACACTTCATTATTGCCACGGGTGCAAGACCGCGGCAACTGCCAAATCTTGAGATCGACGGCGATATGATTATCGACTCTGAACGGGCAATGCAGCTCGATAAGCAGCCAAAAAAACTGGTCATTATCGGTGCCGGAGCCATTGGCTGTGAGTTTGCCTACTTCTACAACACTATCGGCACAGAAGTGACTCTTGTTGAACTCCAAAAGACAGTGGTTCCTGTTGAGGATCAGGATGTAGGTAAAGAGCTCGGTAAAATTTACAAGAAGAAAGGCATAAACGTTCTCACAGAGAGTTCCGTTGAGAAAGTTGAGAAGAAAGGCAAAGGTGTTAAGGTTTCCATAAAAACCAAAAAAGGTACCGAAGAAGTGGAAGCCGACATGGTTCTCTCAGCTGTTGGTGTTGTTGGAAATACTGAAAACATGGGACTCGATAAAGCTGGTGTGGAAACGGAAAAAGGCGATATCAAAGTTGATAAGTCTACCTATAAAACTTCAGCAGATGGGATTTATGCCATTGGCGATGTGATTGGCGCACCCTGGCTTGCTCATAAAGCTTCCCACGAAGGGGTTGTACTGGCTGAAATGCTAGCCGGCGAAAAGCCAACGCCGGTAAACTACAACAATATTCCCGGTGCTACCTATTGCGAACCTCAGGTTGCATCTGTGGGACTTACGGAGCAACAGGCTAAAGATGAAGGATACGACATTAAGGTCGGTAAATTCCCATTCTCTGCAAGCGGCAAGGCAACCGGACTCGGCCACGAGGAAGGATTTGTGAAAGTGATTTTTGATGAAAAGTACGGCGAATGGCTTGGCTGTCACATGATCGGCTCTCACGTTACCGAACTTATTGCAGAAGCCGTTGTTGCACGGGATCTCGAAACAACCGGCCACGAAATTATCAGTGCTGTGCACCCGCACCCAACCATGAGTGAAGCTCTGATGGAAGCTGTAGCTGAAGCGTATGGCGAAGGTGTTCACCTGGGATCAAAACCAAAAAAGTAGCGCAGACCGTCAAGTGACTATTGAATAGATAAAGCGGGCCGGCAAAGGCCCGCTTTTTTATATAAAATGTACATACCGGTCAGAAAAGCGCTTCTAAAAAAGATAAAAATCTCTAAAAAACTCATTAAAAATTAACATTCGCTTAATACATTGTGTATAGAAGATTAAGAGTTCTCCTTTACACTATGTCCTTAACTACTAATAAAAGGTGAGAGAGCATGAATAATAAAAGACTCAAACCCAATCCAGAAATAAAACGAACAAACGAAAACAACCTTCGCAACTACTACACTATTCTGCTTGAAGTAGGTTTGATACTTGCGCTGCTGATAATGACAATCCTGGTTCGCGTGAATTTTACTACAAATAGCAATGATGAAGTTATTGTGGAAGAGCAGGAAGTTGTTGAAATGGAAGAGATTGTACAAACCAAGCAGCAGGAAACCGTTCCACCGCCGCCACGTCCCCCGGTACCTGTAGCCGTACCTAACTCTGAGATTATTGAAGATGTTGATATAAATATTGACGCGGAAATTGATTTTAGCTCACAGATGGATATGCCGCCTCCGCCACCCAAGGAGGAAGAAGCAACTGAAGACGATGAAGACGATTTCTTCGTGCTGGTAGAAGAGATGCCTGAACTGATCGGTGGATTGCAAGCGCTTCAAAAGGAAGTTGAATATCCTGAGCGTGCACTCAGAGCAAATATTGAGGGCCGCGTTTACGTACAGTTTATTGTGAATGAAAAAGGCGAAGTTGAAAATCCCAGGGTAGTACGCGGTATTGGCGGCGGATGCGATGAAGAAGCCCTGAGAGTTGTTAAAATGGCCAAATTCAAGCCGGGACTTCAGCGCGGACGGCCCGTACGCGTTCAATATAATCTCCCGGTTATATTTATGATCAGAAGCTAAACGTTTAAATACAGAGGAACCTTTAGTAGTTGAAGGAGACAGGACACGAGAGGCGGGTTCAGGAATGAACCCGCTTTTCATTTTTTTCCTTATCTTTCAGCCTATGAAAAAGCAACTCAACATCTACGATCTCGGCAATGCAGACTACCGGGACGTCTGGGAGCTTCAGCGCAGGGCTCAGCAGCTGCTCATCAAACAAAAAAAAACTAAAAGAAACTCCTCCATATCGGGAATACCGGATCAGCAGGTACATGACATGCTCTTTTTTGTAGAGCATCCGCACGTATACACCCTGGGTAAAAGCGGAGATCAGGCCAACCTGTTAAAAGGCATGGCTGAACTTGCTCAAATCGATGCCGAATTTATTGAAATCGACCGCGGCGGCGATATCACTTATCACGGTCCGGGACAGATTGTTGGCTACCCCGTTTTAGATCTTGACCGCCATTTTACCGACATACACAAATACCTCCGCTACCTCGAGGAGGTAATTATCCGAACCTGCTCCGATTTTGGAATCGAAGCGGGACGCATTGAAGGATTAACGGGCGTTTGGGTGGATAATGAAAAAATATGTGCCATGGGTATTCGTTGTTCCCGTTGGGTAACCATGCACGGCTTCGCCCTTAATGTGAATACAGACCTGACGTATTTCAACCACATTGTTCCCTGCGGAATTTCGGACAAAGCCGTAACAAGCATGCAGAAATGCCTTAATAAGCAGATAAACCCTGATGATGTAAAAAAATCCATCGTCAAACATATGAGTAAACTCTTTGAGTTTACATCCAAGAATAAAAGCATAGAAACTGAACCCGAGTTACAAATTTCTTACCTTTAACCAATTCATTTTAAACACCCCTAAACAAGGGATCTATTTGTATGATTAAAGAACTTGATGTAGTAGAACGCAATACTCCCGGAAACCGCAGGCCAGACTGGCTGAGGGTTAAACTCCCATCCGGAAAAAAGTTTAAAGAAGTATCAGAAACCATCAGCAAAAACAGCCTGAATACGGTCTGTTCGGAAGCCCGATGCCCAAATATGGGTGAATGCTGGGGGGCCGGTACTGCCACATTTATGATTCTTGGCGATGTTTGCACACGCTCCTGCGCTTTTTGCGCTATTAAAACCGGACGACCCGTACAGGGACTGGACTGGGATGAACCGCGACGCGTAGCAGATGCCGCATCCAAAATGAAGCTAAAGCATGTAGTCCTTACCTCAGTAAACCGGGATGAAAGAAAAGATGGCGGTGCACCCATTTTTGCAGAGTGCCATAAAGTTCTTCGCGATACCATCGACGGCGTAACCATCGAATCCCTGATTCCTGATTTTCGCGGTGTTTGGGAGGCACTGCAAATCGTGATTGACACTCCTCCTGACGTACTGAGCCACAACCTTGAAACCGTACCCAGACTCTACAGAAATGTGAGGCCGCAAGCACGCTATGAGCGCTCCCTGGAGCTTCTTCTTCGCTGTAAAGAGCAGGGACTGAGAACCAAAACCGGAATTATGGTAGGCCTTGGAGAAACCCGGGAAGAGGTTATACAGCTAATGCAGGACTGTGTTGACCACAACGTGGATGTCCTCACGATTGGCCAGTATATGCAGCCTACAAAAATGCACCACCCCGTAGTGGAATGGGTACATCCCGATCAGTTTGCAGAGTATAAAGAAATTGGTGAAACACTTGGCCTTGAGCACGTTGAGAGCGGTCCGCTTGTACGCTCTTCGTATCATGCCGAGAGACACGTTTAAACTTTTTCCAAACCGGGCTTTCGATTCTGCACCCGTGATTTCTTATTTTGGCATCGCAACCATAATTAAAAGAACTGCTACTGATGTTAGCACTGTTTGTTGTTGTACTTCTCAGCTATTTAATTGGAGCCATTCCAAGTTCTCTCTGGATGGGAAAACTTTTTTTCGATACAGACATCAGAGACCACGGAAGCGGTAATGCAGGCGCCACCAACACGTTTCGTATTCTGGGCTGGAAAGCAGGCATTACCGTACTTCTTATTGATTTTGGTAAAGGCCTGCTCTGCACAACGGTGATCAGTGGGCTGGCCTGGAACATCGGCAGCGGCCCTGTTTCACTCTACAGCGGGTGGGAGGTCGAATCGATGCTTGTAATTTTTGCCGGTGTAGCGGCAGTGGTCGGCCATATGTTTCCTGTTTATGCCAAATTCAGCGGGGGTAAAGGTGCTGCAACCGCATGCGGCATGCTCTATGGCATTGAACCTGTATCAATTAGTATTTCTCTGGCCATTTTTATTATTGTTATGGTATCCACGCGGTATGTTTCACTGGGATCCATTATCGCTTCCCTGATTTATCCCTTTTCGCAGCTGACTCTCCGATATGGATTTGACTGGGATATTGACGGCAGCATTATTCTTTTCAGTAGTTTTCTTGCTTTGGGAATCGTCATCAAACACAAAGGAAATATTAAACGCCTGATTGCCGGAAATGAAAACAGGGTATCTTCTTTTAAGCCGGCTAAGGGCAGAATCAATAAAGAGGGTACACAGCCGTGAAAAAGATCAGTATTATTGGCGCCGGCAGCTTTGGAACAGCACTTGCCGGTTTGCTTGGCGGTAAAGGATATCCCGTAACCATTTGGGCTCGTGAAGACGAAGTTGTGAGCGGCATTAATCAAACCGGCTATAATCCGTCGTACCTCAAAGAAGTTCTGTTGCCGGAAACTGTTTCAGCAAGCTCATCAATGGAAAAAACCCTGGAAGGCACCGAAATGGTTCTTTTTGCCACCCCTTCCCATGCCATGCGGGAGGTGGCAACAAAAGCGCGCCCCTATCTTACGGGAAATGAATTTATCGTATCTGTAGCGAAAGGGATTGAGGAGAATACCCTGTTAACTCCCAGTCAAATCTTAACTGAAGTGCTGGATGGATACGTGCTTGAAGATCTGATAGGAGTACTTACGGGGCCCAGCCACGCCGAAGAAGTTGGCCTCGAAAAGCCCACTACAGTTGTCGCATCAGCCTACTCCAAACGGGCTGCACGAATCATTCAGGAGACATTTTCAACCACCATGTTCAGGGTATACCGTAATCACGACATAATTGGGGCTGAGATAGGCGGGGCTTTGAAAAATATTATGGCCATCGCTGCAGGGATTGTGGATGGCGCCGAACTGGGCGACAATGCGAAAGCTGCTCTGATGACGCGCGGACTACATGAGATGAAACGAATGGGAAGCCGCCTGGGTGCTTCTCAAGACACCTTTTCTGGGCTAACCGGAATGGGCGACCTGATAGTTACCTGCACAAGCCAGCACAGCCGCAACCGGTATGTCGGGTACAACATTGGAAAGGGGAAATCGTTGCAGGAAATAACGAACAGTATGAGCATGGTTGCCGAAGGCGTTAAAACTGCCAACTCGGTAACCCAATGGTCCAGAAAAAATAATGTTGAAATGCCAATTACACACGCAGTGTACAGTGTTCTTTTTGAGAATGTTAACCCTCAGGATGCTCTCAAAAAGCTTATGAGCCGAAATTTGAAAGAAGAAATTATGATCTGAAGGTTTTGTGCATTTAAAGAACGCTAAGCCATTCATATTCTGTTAAAATAGATTGCAGACCTTCCAGCAACCAATTACATAGCTATGTTACCAAACGGTGAAATTAAAATTTCGGATCTTACTCCTGCTGATCTTCGCAATCTTATTCAAACCGGTGAAGGATCTTATTTAGAGTTTAAAAAAACAATCCCGACACCTAATAAAATTGCCCGTGAAATTGCAGCATTTGCCAATACAAATGGCGGAACTCTGCTGATAGGGGTTGATGATCATAAGAATATTACCGGTATCAGCTCTTACTTTGAGGAAGAGTTCGATCTTTATAAAGCAGCTCATGATCTGTGCGTGCCCCCGGTACCGCTGCAGATTGAATTGATTCACTGCGGCCCGCACGACGTGATGATCGTAACCATCGAAGAAGCAGATAGAAAACCCGTATATCTGAAGAACGAAAAGAAAAGAAAAGTTTTTGTTCGGGATAACGATAAAAGTATTCTTGCAAGCGATGAAATGGCTGAGATTTTAAGGCATCAGCATTCCGGGCAGGGAGTAACTTTTGAATATGGCGATAAAGAGCAGATGCTGTTTCGGTATCTCAATGAGTATGGAGAAATAACTGTACAAAAATTTTCTCAGCTTATCAACGTAACCACCTACCGGGCCTCAAAAATTTTAATCCACCTGGTAAGTGCAGGAATTCTTAAACTGTTTCGGCGTTCAGAAACCGACTACTATACATTTGCCAATTCAACCAAATAACGATTCATTTATCATGGCATTACCAGAAGAAAATCTTGACGACGTAATATCCTCCCTGATCGATGACGAACCGGTGGATGAGCAGCCCGTATCACCTGTAACTCAGGACAACCCTGATGCAGACCCGGTTATACTTACAGACCGCGCCGCAAAACAAATTTTAACGATTAAAGAGAATGAAAATCTCGACGAAAATTTATACCTGCGTGTAGCCGTTGAAGGGGGCGGTTGCTCCGGGTTAAGCTATAAGCTTGGCTTTGACGTTCGTACAGACGAAGACAAGGTGGTTGTGAGTAACGACATTGAAATTGTGATAGATCCCAAGCACCTTATGTATCTTAACGGTATACAGATCGATTACCCTGATGGACTGGACGCCCGGGGCTTTACATTCGACAATCCCAATGCAAGTGAATCTTGTGGCTGCGGGTCGTCATTCGCTGTCTGATCGCCGGTCGTTTGCAATTCACATTATACACCTATTCTTCTACTTCAACAGGCGCTGTACTTTTTTTCTGATTTTTTACAGATCTCTCCGATATGATCCTCACGCCTCTTTTAAAAGTTATATAGTGCCACACCCACTCCATAAATACCCTTAGGCGATTTCGGAACCCAATTAGAAAAAATATGTGTATTAGTGACCATAAAAGCCATGCAAAGACCCCGCTGAATTTAAATCCCCTGATATCGGCTACGGCTTTTGCCCTTCCTATCGTAGCCATCGTCCCTTTATCCACATATGCAAACGGTTCGGGCTCTTTACCCTGAACTTTATCTTTCAAAAGAGTTCCAACATATTTGCCCTGCTGAAGTGCAACAGGCGCCAGTGCAGGTAACGGATCTCCATTCTTATCCTCCAAATAAGCAGCGTCGCCTATAACAAATATATTTGAAAAGCCGGGCAGTGAAAGATCTTTTCGAACCTTTACCCGGCCTGTTTTATCCTGGTCCGTACCCAGAGTATCAGCCAGGGAAGAGGTTTTAATCCCCGCAGCCCATATTATGTTGGGTGTTTTAATAATAGTATCTCCGGCCACTACCTGGTCTTCTTTCACATCCGTTACCGGATGATTCAGAAGCACATTAACTCCCATTTTTTCAAGATCAGCCTTTGCTTTTTTTGAAAGCGATTCGGGATACCCGTTCAATACGTCTGACCCGGCTTCGATCAGGTATACCTCCGTTTGTGACGGATCTAAATTGCTAAAGTCCCTCATCATATTACGCTTGGCAATCTCAGCAATAGCGCCTGCCATCTCCACGCCTGTTGGGCCTCCACCAATCACGGCATAAGAGAGATAAGGTCTCCTCTCCTCGTCAGTATTCAGCTGATCAGCAATCTCAAGTGAGTAGAGTATACGTTCGCGAATACTGATTGCGTTATCAATGCTTTTAAGCCCCGGAGCATGCTCTTTCCACTCATTATTGCCAAAATAGTTGTATTCTGCCCCGGCAGCTATCACAAGAAAATCATATTCGATTTTCCGGCCGTTTTTTAAATCGATCGTCCGGTTTTCTTTATTAACGGATACAACTTCTCCAAAGAGGGTTGAAATATTTTTCTGAGAACTGAAAATTGACCGAATCGGCACGGCAACATCACCGGGAGAAAGTGCGGCTGTTGCAACCTGGTAGAGCAGCGGCTGAAACAGATGATGGTTACGCTTATCGACGATGGTGACGTCAAAATTGGTTTTTTTCAGCTTTTTTGCGACGGAAATTCCGCCGAAACCTCCGCCAATAATCACTACTTTTTCTCCGGTACTGGCCATCAATTCTCCATGAAATAGTGCACTTAATTTAATCTCGCTTTTGCTGATTCGGCAAGTTCATGAATGTCCTGTTTTGATATAGAAAGGCTGTTCCCACAATAGTGACAAACCACTTCCTGACTCTCACCCTCCATCTCTTTAAGATCGTCGTAACTCAGCATCGACAGTGCATTCATAAACCGTTCGGGGCTGCACCTGCAGAAAAAGTGAACCGGCTGCCTGTCCAGCTCTTTTACACTGAAAGGTTTTGAGGCCCGCTCCATAATTGTATCGATGTAAAAACGCTCTTTGAGCAGAGATGATACCGGTGGCAATTCACTCACAGTTTTTTCCAGGCGACCCATTACCGTTTCTTCAGCATCGGGCAGCCTCTGTATTAAAAGTCCCCCGGCCTGTTCAACCTCGCCGTTTTCGTCAATAGCCACATCAAGAAGAAACGCTGATAAAACCTGCTCCGACTGTGCCATAAAATGAGCCATATCCGACAGAATATCGCCTTTTTCAATTTGTATCGTGCTGGTTCGGGGTTCGGCCTCATCATACAAAATTTTTGATACGGTTAGTAAGCCGATTCCTATTCCATCACCGATTGTGACCTCCGAATCGGAATAATCAAGCTCGGCACCGGGATTTTGTACATAGCCCCGCATTTCTCCGGCACGGTTTGCTTCAGCCGTAATAGACCCAACCGGTCCGTCTCCTTCAATCCGGATCCTTATCCTCTCTTCACCTTTCAGCTCCGAGGCGAGCAACATGGCAGCAGTCAATGTGCGCCCCAGTAAAACCGTGGTGAGCAGTGAAAGATTGTGATTTTTTTGAGCAGTGCGTACCACTTCCGTCGTTTTCACAACGCTGATTTTAAACTGACCACCAGCTTCAATTCCTTTAACGAGGCGGTCTTTGAACTTAAATTCTTCCTTTAGGGACATTTCTTTTTCTCTTTTTAACAAACTTTTGGGCCATTATCATTTCGAGGGACAGAATTTACGCATATTTTTTTCACGTGTCACACTGTCAACCGGATAAGAATATTTAAAGATTCTGGCCAGGCGCTTACCTATCATACAAATAAAAAAAGCAACCGGCGGTAAAACCGGTTGCTCCTGAATGATGAATGCATGGGTTGCATCATGTTCTGTCTTTCATATAAAGTTCACCGAGACGGCCCGAAAAGTGACTTTTTGAAGAGTAAACCGTACCAAGTTTCGCAACAGATTCAATTCTCTGTTCGGCTAAAATATTTGAGGCTCTGTATGTGGGAATGTCATGCTCCTCGGCATAGTCGAATATTTTAATAGTGGTATCGTAAATTCGGGATGTTTTACTGAGCGCCATCTCCTCGTTGTAGCCTTCGAGTTCGCTCGAAATATTAATAATACCGCCGGCATTAATTACATAATCCGGTGCATAATAGATACCCTGCTCCTTCAGCAGTTCACCATGGCGCTGCTCATCATCAAGAATATTGTTCGCGCCGCCTGCGATTATATCACACTGCAGATGGCGCACTGTATCGTCGTTTACCACACCGCCGAGGGCACAGGGACTAAAAATATTGAGATCCATCGTGTAAATTTCGTTCGGATCTACAACACTTGCGCCCGTATTCTTCGCAACCCGTTTTGCTTTCTCCTCAAAAATATCGGTAATGAAAAGAACAGCATTCTCCTTTTGTAGATAAGAGGCCAGGTATGATGCAACCGAACCAGCACCCTGTATGCCAATTCGCAAACCCTCGAGTGAATCGCTGCCGTAGGCTTTCCTTGCTGCAGCTTTCATTCCCATGTAAACACCATAGGCGGTTACAGGCGATGGGTTTCCGCTTCCTCCCAGTGCCTTGGGTATTCCCGTCACATATTTTGTTTCCGAGAAAATCCACTCCATGTCCTGTTCGGTCATTCCCACATCTTCAGCGGTAATATATCTTCCGCCAAGTCCGTCAATATACCTGCCAAACGCCCGGAAGAGCCCCTCCGATTTATCAGTTCGGGAATCCCCGATAATCACAGCTTTACCTCCGCCAAGATTCAGCCCCGATATAGCCGCCTTGTAGGTCATTCCGCGGGAAAGTCGTAAAACATCCCTTACGGCTTCGCTCTCTGACGTGTATTTCCACATCCGGGTACCTCCCAGTGCGGGGCCCAACGTGGTGTTGTGAATTGCAATAATTGCTTTTAATCCGGCCTCGGGGCGCGAACAGAAGATAAGCTGCTCGTGCTCCAGCCCGGAAAGGTCGTTAAACAGGGGGAAATTCTTATTCTCGATCTCTTCTTTTTCAGGAATTGATACTGCCTGACTCATAAATTTCAATGCTCACATAATTAAATTGGAAACGCTTCCAAAAGATATGGATTTTTTATGAGGTAGTACAGTTAAAGAGCAGGTTAAAGCAGGGGTTATTTAAAACGTTCCTGGCTCTCTGCCGATGAAATTTTCCCTCTTTCACATCTTTACAATAACAATTTATCAAAGCTCAGTACGCCCTCTTGCATGATGGTGAATCACCAGGTAAAAATAGCTTAACTGCTGTATTTTCTAGTGATGGTCTTGTCGATTGTCTTTCCCCCGGGGAGGTTTTTCAATCTTAAGACTTGAAGAACCGGAGAGTTTTGCCCCAACCGGGGGCCTGTAGGGCTGAAAAGGAATTTTCAAAAGATTTTCGAGACTATCGTTCTCTGAGGGGTCCATATGTGTATCAATACCGTAGGTCAGATTTTTTACATCGTTTACTTCTGCGAAGGTACCGAAGAGCCGGTCCCAGACCGAAAAAATATTGCCGTAGTTAGTATCTGTAAGCGGCTGCGAATAGTGATGGTGTACCTTATGCATGTTTGGAGTAACAAACAGGTAAGAGAGCGTACGATCGACCTTTTTGGGCATATTGATATTTGCGTGAGTAATGTGTGCAAAAAGCACCGATATGCTTTGATAGAGCATTACAATGCCTATGGGGACGCCAATTAAAAACACGCCGAGAATTGTAAAGAAGATGCGGAAAACCGTTTCTCCGGGATGGTGCCGCAGGCCGGTGGTTACGTCGACGGTAGTATCGCTGTGGTGAACCAGATGAAATTTCCACATCCATTTAACTTTGTGCTCGGTCCAGTGTACCAGCCAGGCTCCCATAAAATCGAGAAGCATCACTCCGGCGATGATCTTAATCCAGAGGGGGAGCTCTGCCAGATTCAGCAATCCAAATTCATTTACTGTAACCCAGTCGGATGTAAAGTAGAGGACCCCCGCAAGACCGAACCCAATAATAGCGGTAAACAGTGTAAATGTGAGATTAAGGCCGGCATGACGCACTTTGCTGTAAGTAAATTGAAACAGCGGGATAACGCCTTCCATCACCCAGAAAATAAAAATACCACCGATCAATATCAGTGCACGAAACGTGGTTGGAACATCTTCAAAAAAAGTGATAACCGGTTCCATAATTCTGCTATGTTTTAATGTTGTTCATAAATAATAAATCAATCAAAAAAATCATAGACGATTTTATCGCCCCCTTATTTCAGGTCGCTGCCCTTGCGGACTGACCTATTCGCCACTGGCGCATCTCCGCTCTCCATCTCCATGTAAATCCTGTTTTTTACAGCATCCGCTATGAAAGAGATGCCCGCATTCAGGGCAACAAGACCAAACAAACCGATCCAAAACCAAAGCGCAGCGTGACCAAGATCGAATTGTTCAGGACTGTTACTTTTTATGATAATGGCTTCACCAATAAAATTAATCCCCAGGCCGGTAAGTGTAACTCCGATGACGGAGTGCCGCCACCATTTTTTCTGATATGACATTCTGGAATTTTTTTCTTTTTAAGTTAATTATGCTCAATACCGTTTTCAGAAACAAAATAGTTCCAATTGCTCCCTTTTAGAACTGCTACCGGTTAAAAATCGTCCCAGATATTGTGATCTAAAGAGGGGTCTTCCAAAACACTTGGGTCGGCATTTATCTGAAGATTGGTTAATCCACAGTAGACGGGCAGTATATCCAGGTCGGGTGAGAACGCTTTATTCAGCAGAGCCGTCTCTTTGGCTTCGCAAGCATCAGATAAGCAGAACCAATACGCCCTGTTGCCGCGGGAGACATGATTGCCGCAGGTAACATGAGAATCGAGCGCCCCGAGGAATGAGTAAAATGCAACATTACTAATATCTCTGACCGGATCGCTGTACATCTTGTTTCCAACCATCTGAATATGGTGTCCGCCGGCTGCACCCACTCCAACATTGCCGGGGTTCACTCCAATATTTTTTTCAGCAATTTGGTAGCTCCCTCCGTGATCCCCCAGGATAATAAATGAACCAGATGGAGAGACACCCTCACCGGTGCCATCAGTTCGTGCACGGTTCTCACTAACGCGAATATAATCCTGCTCTGTGCCGGAGGATTGAAAAAGGCTGATGAAATCCTCGAGCTTTTCAGTCCCGAACTGTTGAGTATGCTCTATGGTATTTCGCTCAATGCGAATACCGGCGCCTGTACACTTATCGCACTGGAAAAAATTCCGCCCGGAGTTTTTTGCTTCGTTATTCATCACCCGGAGAGGTCCGCGGCTATTTAAAAAACGAATTCCGGAAGTCACGTCCTCAAACTGCGAATTAATGATTTCAACCCCCTGTGCCCATTCAAATATTACGGCGCCATATTTTTGGCCGTTCACCTCTTTCCCAATATTCCGAAAATTCATATTCCGAATAGAAATATCTGCCGTACCCGTCTTTTGAATTGCTCTGATTCCATACTGAATATAGTTCACTATTTGAAACCACCCGTAATTTGCTCCTTTCATTCCGAATGAGAATGCCTCTCCGGTCGTTTCCATTCCATCCATTACAGAATCAGAAGATCCGATCCAGCTAACATTTCTTCTGATATTTTTAACCGTTTGCCGGTAGTAGGTGCCGTCGCTTAAGTAAAAAAATGAGCTCTCTTCACAAAATTTATGAGCTGCACCAAAGTTGTCTCCCGGCACCAAAAAAACTCCGCCGGAATTCACATTGAATAACGTTTTACAGGTTTCACCATACCCCTCTATCTTATTCCACTCCGTAAAAAGCTCTTTTATCTGATCGGTTGACAGCTCACTCCTGATTTGCGCAGCCGAAAGAAAGTCTGCTGATATTTCTCTGATTTCAGAACTCAGTTCCTCGTGGCTGATCTCATTTAATGAACCTTCTCTTATGTACACTCCCGCCCGCAACATGGGACTCGTCAGTGCAGCCAGGGCTTCAGGCGAAAACCGAACTGTTTGTACCGCCAGGTTTACGAGCGGCGCACTAAGCTCCGAAATGGAACTCTCATCTAACGAATCGAGCTCACTTTCACTCATCTCTTCAATTGTTTTTACCAGAGCTTTTACCTCTTCAAAAATTAATGCCGGCGCCGGCCCTGTTTTATCCGGATTGTGATATAATCTCACAGATTCAATATCCGGAATACTCGCAGTATCATCCGATATAGTTGAGCCGCTGTTACACGATAGCATCGTGAGCAAAAGGAGGCTGTAAACTAATTGAAAGGTTAGATATCTCATCAGGTAAAGTATCCGTTCATACGCACCTCTTCAGGGTACAGCAGCCGATGTATTAAAGCAACTGATTTTACTCGTCCGGAAAATTAAAAAACTCCTGTTCTTTGGTCACTCTTTTTAGCTCAGGGCTGATTGAGCGCAAACACAAGCAGATTTACACCAAATTCAAGCGATGCCCGGGTAATGGCTTCCGGGTTATCATGCTCGTCATAAGCCCATCCATCCGATGGGTTCGATTCATATGTATATAATAATACCATTCGGCCGTCTCTGTAAACCGCAAACGCCTGGGGGGTATCTCCATCGTGCTCATGAACTTTTGGCGGGCGGCCATCAGAAAATGAGTACACTAAATTGTAAATAGGATGATCGGCGGGTAGTTCAAAAAACTCTTCGTCAGGAAAAATATCTTTCAAAATGGGGCGCACATAGGTATCAAAACCGTAATCATCATCCACATATAAAAACCCGCCGTTTTCGAGATAACTGCGTAAATTTTCCATTTCCGTACTGTTTACGCTGATGTTTCCATGCCCGGTCATGTGCACAAACGGATATTTATGAAGGTCGCGGCTCCCGAGCTGTACGTCGTCATACCGCTCGCTGATGCTGATGGGTACCTGCTGTTTTGTAAATCTGATCAGGTTTGTGAGTGCAGAAGGAGAGCTGTACCAGTCACCCCCTCCCTGGTACTGTACCCGGGCAATACGAATGCTTTCCTCGTTCGATTGAGCAGCAGTGCTCCTAACAAAAAAAGTTGAAATAATAAACAGTACCGCTAAAAAAACCGGGTGATAAATACGCATGTGATTATGCAAAACTTTTGAATGTAAAAGTATACCTTGGATTGAAATTATAAACCCTTAAAACAACTTTAACGTGCCGCTTTCAATATAAAACAAAGCTACTCCAATTATATTTTCTTTGATGAGTTTTGAAAACGTACTTTTCTAAAGAAATTTTTCCCGCAAACCGAAACACATATTATGCAGAACATTCTTCTGATTGCGGCCGGCGGCGCCATAGGAGCTTCACTCAGATTTTTTTCAGGAGTATTGCTTCAAAAACTGACAAATAAGAGCGAAGTGTTAACGGGAACGGTCTTCGCAAATCTGGCGGGGTGTTTATTTGCCGGATTTATTCTTGGGCTGATTTCTGACACCGCGGCTGAAACCACGCCCTGGTATCTTTTCTTTTCTGTTGGCCTTGTCGGGTCTTTATCCACCTTTTCAACATTTATTCTTGAGCTTTTGAACCTCATCAACAAAAAATCCTTTCTGAGGCTCGCAGCGTATCTTTTTTTACAAATAATTGTCGCGCTGGCAGCTACTTTATCCGGACTCGCAGCTCAAAAACTACTCTTTGGGGGTTTTACATGAAGCCGGCTTCCGCATTTTATGATATGCTGTGGGTTGCGGCCGGGGGAGCCATTGGGGCATCACTGCGTTACGGAACAGAACTGATGATGCAGACAATTTCGAATCAGTCCGCCATGTTCACATCCACGGCCATCGAGAACATTCTTGGCAGTTTTGCAATTGGCCTGGTCTACACTCTTCTTGTGAAAAGAACAGGAAATAATCACCGCCTGAGCCTGTTTTTTTTAACGGGGCTCATAGGAAGCTATACAACGTATTCCGGTTTTATGGCAGAAAACCTGATGCTTATACAGTCTGACCTAATCCTGTTTGCAGGTTACTTTGTTTTTCAAATAGGCGCAGGTATTTTCGCCGCCATTATCGGAATTGGTTTTGGTAAAAAGTGGGTCCGGAACCTGAAGAGTCGGGGACGATAATTTATGTTCGGGTAATGATTTTTAAAAACCGGATCATTAATTTTAAACATATCATATCTATCTATTACGATTTTCTGCTCCCGGGACATTCAGTGATTCAGCGACAAACTCTTTAATAACTCACAATAAGATCTAAAGCATTTAGGAAGCGATTGAATAAAAGAAGTACAGAAATCAGCATCATTATTGCGACCTATAATCGACCTGACGCATTAAGCGTTGCTGTTCAGTCTGTATTGTATCAAACTTTTCCTCACTGGAAACTTTACGTGATTGGGGATTGCTGTGATGAGCGCACACAAACAGTAATGGCTCTATTTGAGGAAGATCCCAGAGTCTTTTATATCAACCTGAGCAGCAGAACCGGTTCACAGGCCCTGCCCAATTCCGTAGGAATGAACCTTGCAAATACGCCCTACATTGCTTTCCTCAATCATGATGACATTTGGTTGCCAGACCATCTCGAAATTGCACTTGAACATTTAAGAGAGGGTACTTCAGACTTTTTCATTGGGAGTTCCATTGTTATATCGGGCATTGAAGATGAATCAGAGGGGTTAAAAGCGATCATCAGAATGAGGACAGGTCATCGCAGGAAACTCGAAGACTGTTTCAATAATTATCACATTTTCGAGCCTGCCAGTTCCTGGGTAATACACAAAACACTTGCAAAAAAAACAGGACCCTGGAATTCGCCCTATAACATATATCGTTTCCCATCACAAGACTGGGTGTTGCGGGCCTGGAGGTCAGGAGCAAAGCTCTCCACCGATCCCAGATATACGAGTCTGAAAATGGAAACTCACCTTAAAAACAGGGATCAAAAAAATTTATATAGTTCACCGGCTAAAATACACTCCGTTGTTTTTGATTATTGCAGGAATCATCTTTCTGATGATATTCGGGAAAATCTGATTTATGAACTTCCGAACGAACATAAGAAGCAGCAGCAAAGAGGAATTAAGAAAGAAAGGACACTCGCATCACTAAGAAAGTCGATTCTAAAATTGAAAATTTTTTCCCGGATGTATTATACCTTTGGTATTGACATTGACGAGTGGCTGAATAAACTTTATGGAAGGAAAACCGGCTCTAACTGGATTCAATTACTTAATAGACGAACTGAAGAGAATTCAGTAGACCCTCCGGATTTAACCAGACTTACCCGCGAAGCTAAGAGCCTGCTATCACTAAAGGAAGAGAAAACTTGAAAGCTGAAGATCTTAAAACATATAGCGACCCTTTAAAGCACTGGCTGCAAGAAAACAAGTATATGAGCAACTTGAAAGCTGCCCCAATTCCGTTTAATGAGTGTGGCGAATGGTTATCAGAAGGTGGGATTATAAAACACTCATCAGGGCGTTTCTTTTCGATTGTTGGTTATCGCGTGGTGGGTAAACAAGCTCACCTTTCATCTCTTGAGCAACCAATGATTGATCAACCGGAAATAGGGATCCTCGGTTTCTTAGTGAAAGAATCAAATAATGGCTGGCACTGGCTGCTTCAGGCAAAAGCAGAACCCGGCAATGTCAATAGCGTTCAGGCAGCACCAACCGTTCAGGCCACAAAAAGTAACTACGAAATGGTTCATAACGGGCTGCCAACACCTTTTTTGGAGTGTTTTACTGAACCCGCAACGCAAAATACAATCCTTGAAACGGATGTGGAGCAATCGGAACAAGGAGATCGTTTCTTAAACAAATATAACCGAAACTGTGTAAGTATTGACGTAAATAGGTCGAAGGAACCCCCCGATTCGGTTTATAAATGGGCTTCTGCAAGAGAGCTGCGAAGCAGTCTGTTAGAAAATTATGTAATTAATACCGACGCCCGTTCTGTCATCTTATGTTCCGACTGGAGTAAGATATCTGATGGCGGACTGGCTCCTTTTGCCAAATGGGCTAATCAACAACATTTTGGCACAAGTCTGTTTGATTCGCTGAATACAGATCACAGTTTATTGGAATGGAGTGAGGTTCTCCAAAGGATTGAAGAAGAGAGAAATCGTGTGGAACTTCAAACAAGCCGTATCCCTTTAACCGAATTGCAAAACTGGGCACTTGTTGATGATCTTACCCTCAGAAATATTAATGGATACAGTCCTTTTCAGGTGCAATTCTACAATGTTCGGGTACGAAACAGAGAAGTAAATAGCTGGTGCCAGCCACTGTTTAAAAATACCGGAAAAACAGATATCTCTTTAATCTGCAGCCACATTTCCGGCACTCTTCGTTTCTATTTTCGACTGGCAGCCGAGCCCGGTTTTAAAAATAAAGTTCAGCTTGCACCCTCCGTCATTGACGATCCTCATCATCAAAAAGTTAGTTGGTGTCTTAAATCTCTCGCTCACCCAAAAACAATCCGTCACGCATCGGTTTTGCAGTCTGATGAAGGCGGAAGGTTTATGCACTCAATTGCCAATTACAGCATATATGAAGTGGATCCTGATTTTGCCGATATTCATGATAACCAGGGCATCTGGCTTTCACTCCGTCAAATCAGAAAATTCACTCAAATGAAGGGTTATCTGACAAACGAAGCCCGAAGCGCCCTTTCGATTCTGCTTGCCTGGGCCTGAAATATCCTACACCCCTTATTTACAGATTCTGCCGTAAGATTATTATCCCCTGTTTGATCCTCATCCCTGTTGCGCAGGTGCTAAAATATTGCTAAATGTAGGTATCATCTTTTTTTCAATCAGAAACTCAGAAACCCCTTTTTCCATGGCTACCCGAAAAGAATTTTTAACCACCTCAGGTAAAGTAATTGCAGGTATCGGAGCCTCTTCGATGCTGCCGGCAGGATCGTTTTCATTCCTCAGAAGCAAATCGCCGAATGACCGAATTGTAGCGGGCCTGATAGGCTGCAAGGGAATGGGGTGGAGCAACCTGAGAGAGCTGCTTAACGCCGATGACAATATTACCTGCGAAGCTCTGTGTGATGTTGACCAGAACGTGCTGGACGAACGGGCAGCAGAATTTGAAAATCAATACGGCTACAAGCCTAAGCTCTACAAAGATTATCGCGAACTGCTCGATAATGATGACATCGACGCCGTAATTATCGCCACACCCGACCACTGGCACTGCCTGCAAACCGTACATGCCTGCGAGGCCGGGAAGGATATTTATGTTGAAAAGCCCGTCGGGAAAGACATTGCTGAGTGCGACATCATGGTAAAGGCCGGTGAGCATTACGGGCGGGTGATTCAGGCCGGGCAGTGGCAGCGAAGCGGACAGCACTGGATAGACGCTATCAATTTTCTGCAAACAGGCGCACTCGGCAATATACGGGTGGCCAAGTCGTGGGCGTACCAGGGATGGATGTCGTCGATACCGGTACGGCCTGACCAGGCACCACCCTCCGGCGTGGATTATGATATGTGGCTTGGCCCGGCGCCTGATCGGCCGTTTAACCCCAACCGTTTCCACTTTAATTTTCGATGGTACTGGGATTATGCCGGCGGACTGATGACAGACTGGGGCGTGCACCTGATCGACATCATTCTGCTTGGCATGAACGTAGAGGCTCCGAATACAGTGATGTCTACAGGCGGGAAGTTCGGCTATCCCAACGACGCCATGCAAACACCCGATACCCAGCAGGCTATCTACGAATTTGACGACTTCTCCATGATCTGGGAACACGCTGCAGGCATTGATGGCGGCCCTTACGGACGCAATCACGGCGTGGCTTTTATCGGAAACAACGGCACACTGGTTATTGACCGGGGCGGATGGGAGGTTCTCTCAGAAAATGAATCCGTAAACGGCGAGTCGAGAGCAATAATACAAGATGTTGAAACGACCACAAGCAATGGAGATGATCTGCTCAATCACATGAAAAACTTTGTGGAGTGCATAAGAACCCGGGAAAAACCTACGGCTGATATCGCTATTACTGCAAATACAGCCATTGTAGCCAGCCTGGGGAATATTGCCTACCGCACCGGTGAACGACTCGAGTGGGATCACGCATCAAGAACCATTACCAATGTGTCTCATGCAAATGAATACCTGAAAACCGACTACAGATCACCCTACAGGTTTCCGGTGATCTGACCGGTTTTTTGCATCATCATCATCATTAGCCTCGTATCACTACAGCACCATAAGGAATACGATAGCTTATTCTATGGCACGAAACGGGAGGCGGCTGGTGACCCGGCGGGCGGTCTTTAAACCACACCCGGCACTTCCCTTTTGGAGGCATGTGGCCGGGCGGTATCCTGAAACCGGATCGCCTCTCTTTCTTGTAATGTTTCTTCTTATAGGCCTCTTTCTGATGTGGCTCTCCAATAATCACAGGCTCAGGTTCGATCAATATTCCCCCGGAAACCATGCAGCCTGTGAGGCCGTAGCCAAAAATCAAAACCAGCACAAGTTGTAGTAATCTGTTTTTCATCATTTTTCCTCCTTAATCGTAAATGTATCGAATGAGTGCGATGTAGGTGATTACAGAACAGCCCAGCGGTTGTTTCCAGAATTTCAGAAAATCACATCTTTATGTGATGCGCCCGGTGATGAAACATTAAGTAATCTAGCGTGTTAAACAATTAACATATAAGAATTCAATAAACTGCTGCAACCATGATTCGATCTGCAAAATTTACACTGATACTTTCCTTCATATTTTCTGCTTCACTACTCTTTTCGGGATGTTCCCAATGGAATAAAACCAGTAAAGGAGCCGTAATTGGCGCCGGCAGCGGTACTGCAGTGGGCGCAGTAATTGGCAAGACACTGGGTAATACTGCCGCAGGTGCCATCGCAGGTGCTGCTGTTGGGGGTACCGCAGGTGCAGTAATTGGTCGGCAAATGGATAAAAAGGCAGAAGAGCTCAATGAGCAGCTCGAGGGCGCCACGGTACAGCGTGTTGAAGAGGGAATCGCCGTAAGTTTCGACAGCGGACTTCTGTTCGACTTCGATTCATCTGCACTGAGGCCCGAAGCCAGGGAAAACCTTGAAAAACTCGCCGAAATCATGAATCGTGATGATAACACCAACCTGATGATAGTTGGACATACCGATTCGGTCGGAAACGAAGATTACAATCAACTGCTCAGCGAACGCCGGGCGCAGTCAGCTGCACGGTACCTGATGAAGCAGAATATTGACTACTCACGCATCAGCACTGAAGGGAGAGGAGAAACCGAACCGATTGCCGACAACAGCACCGAAGCGGGTCAGCAGGAAAACCGCCGGATTGAAGTAGCGATCTATGCAAACGAGGAGTATATCGAAGAGATTGAAGCTGCTCAATAGTTTGTATCTCTGATTCATTTAAATCCTTCAGAACGCTTTTATATGCTTGCCACAGAGGACTGCCACAGAGGCACTGATTTACACTGATTAGCTGGTATTTAAAGTATCTAAACCTTCTCTTTGAATGTGCAGTTTTGCAGAAAAGAAACCCTCCTTGAGAATCTGTGCTTCAGTGGCAATTTTTATATAGATTTTCCGAATCGCCGGGAATTCAATCATCTTGTCTCAACACGGTAAAAGACAGCTCCCTGCCTGTTTTTTCGGATCCGATCACCGTGCGCAATAGTACGTCCCCATTTTCATCAGAAACAATTTCATCTTCGGATTGGCCTTCAATATTCAATAAATACCTATTTTCCGGCTTAAGTCCGCTGGCCTTTACTTGAACCATTGTGATCTCTTCTGTCTTCAGGGTTCCCCGAGCAGTAACCCGCTCTTGCTTTTCCCATTCAGTGACCAATATTTCTGCAGGATAACTCGTATAAAATTCCAACCCATCCGCTTTCACAGCACCAAAGGGAAAGGATTTATAGTGGTAAGAACCATCAGGCTGAGCCACAATGGGCAGATTTAAATACATTCCGTTGAATTTCCCGGCCAGAACCACCCGCTCACCCCCATGATAGAGCCACCCCGGAATATTATTATCGTATGTGTTTCGTGCCTGGTAATAAACCGGCAATACATCAGCATCTTCGATATGGCCGTGTTGGTTTCGTAAAAAAGAGAAATAAGTTATGCCGGCCCGTTCCCAATCGTCCAGCCCTACAGCCGATGGCGTCCAAGTTTGCACAAAAGGCTCAAACCTGATACCATCTTCAGACACGGCATAACTTACTCCCCTTCCACCTGCAGTGGGGTAAAGTGCAAACTTTTGATTTTTCTTATCATAATAGGCAGCTAAATGACGATGCGTCCCCATTTCATAGACGTGTTTTCTTTCCCAGTCGATTCCGTTTTCTGAGGTGTGGACAGCAATATCGGTGTATGTGGGACCTATACAGTAGAGATAAAATGTGCCGTTTAGATAAATAACATCCGCATCTTTACACATCTGGTCGTTAATCACCTCCTGATCACCACTCCAGTTTATCCCATCCTCACTGGTAATGTGGTTGATAATCCAGAGCCCGTCATTTTCCACCGTATACCACCCGTGGAAGATATCATCTACTTTGAGAACCGAAATTTTTTCGTTGCTGGCATACTGTTTCGAAGGGTCTTTTTGAAACACCGGGTTTGCCTCATATTTCTCCCAGTTCAGCCCATCTTTACTGGTTGCATACCCGTATCCTCTTCCGCGCACATTATTATCCCGGATCCTATACCACATATGATAGGTTCCGTCATCGGTTCTCATCACGGAGTGTCCTCCCACCCAGTTTCCTTCTTCCTGAGTTACATCGGGCAAACGCGGTAATACCACATAATTTGGCATCGGGGCACGGGTCCATTCGTCCGAAACCACAAAATATTCACCCGATTCCACCTCCACATCATCAAATACAATTCTTGCGGCTGAACCGGCAGGTGTGTGCACAAACATGGCAATCGCTTCCGGTTCTGTGATCGTTTTCCCTGTTTGGTGGTAGATAGTATTGCCTGTGGCCAGATCGGCAATGGTTCCTGAAAGCAGACCCGCTTCGTCAAGCTCAATCGTAATCCGGTATTCATTGCCGGGCAGAATATTGTGAGAACTTTTAAGATCTGATGTTTCAGCCGTCCCATCCGCAAGCAGTGTTCCTGAGTCGTTTTTTACATTCAGGCCGGAATAGAGATCGTGCGATTCCATCATCCAGAGACCCGAAGACCATTCACCGTCACTGGCTCCGTCCGAATCAACCCGAAACGTAACGGATACCCTAACCGGCAAATTCATCTGAAAAGCGTTGCTCAGCATCAGCCATTTATGCTCGCGCTCACCACCGGTCCATCTCAGCGAATAATCTCCGCTGATTGGGTCTTCATCAGTAACATCAAACCGTGGGCGAATGAAGTCACTGGCATTTCCGATATAGTGCGGCCGAAAGTTTTGCCAGTCACCAGTTTCGAAACCATCCCTGTCGGCGGGAATCAAACCCGCTTGTTGGGCAGCCAGTGGTGTAAACCAGAGGAAGCAGATCAGAAAAAAGAAACCGGTTCGCGCTGTTGTCATTTTATCTGATGTAGTTACAAGGTTTAGCTAAGTGGAATCTACAGGTTTGTCTCTAACCCTTAAATAGCCATTGTTTCCATTAACTGACAAACTGGAAGCGGTTCCATTTTTTAAAGATGAACAGTTCTTTTTTTAGCCTGAATAATTCATAAAGTAGATTTAGGAGTGGGAGATCTGCTACAACCCCTGGAATGATGTCCTGATGTTTACCGAATCTCTTATTCCGGGCAGTTTGTTGACTTGCGTGGGGTGCACGATC
>Ga0081527_100065_pt1 | contig 95927 bp, 97 predicted proteins | sample HotLakmasection5_FD_70992 | JGI IMG/M metagenome (GOLD analysis project Ga0081527, IMG submission 70992) | Hypersaline microbial mat communities from Hot Lake, Washington, USA - Section #5 (SPADES assembly) (version 2) | ecosystem: Environmental > Aquatic > Non-marine Saline and Alkaline >...
CGCGCGGAGCCGCCGCCGGCCGCGCCGCCCCCTCCCCGGGCCGGGGGGGGGGGGGCGCACCCGCCGCTTTTCTCCCCCCCCCCCCCCGCGCCCCCCGTCTTGGTTTGGGGGCCGGGGGGGGGGGGCCCCGCCATATCGTTGGGGGATTTCGAGGCCATCAGGTTGGATCGTCCGGCGCCGCCGGGAGCAGGGAGCATGGCGACATGAACGTGATTCTGATCAACCCGTTCGAGGTGCCGGAAGGCCGGGAGGCGGAGACGCTGGCCCAGTGGGACCGGGTGGCGGAGTACATGCGCCGCCAGCCGGGCTTCATCGCCACGCGGCTGCATCGGGCGGTTTCGCCCGGCGCCCGCTTCCACTTCGTCAATGTCGCCGAATGGGCCTCGGCGGAGGCCTTCCAGGCGGTGATCGCGTCCGAGGCGTTCCGCCGCCTGACCGCCGGCACCGTGCCGCATTTCCCGGCGCTGTACGAGGTCGTCCGCGACCTGCCGCCGGCCGGGTCGGACGAGGGCGGGGACGCCGGCGCATAGGCGGGGGCGGGCGATCCGGGCCGTCCGGCGCCGGTTGGCGCGGGCGGGGCGCGTCGCCATATCGGTGCGGACTTCTGGGAGATGACGCATGAACGATACCGCCGCCGCGGAAGCCCGGCAGGAGGCGCCGGACCTCGGGCCGCTGCCGCGCTGGAACCTCGACGACCTGTATCCCGGCATCGACTCGCCGGCGCTCAAGGACGACCTGGCCTGGGCGGAGGGCGCCGCGCAGGCCTTCCACGACGCCCACCAGGGCCGCGTCGCCGCCCTTGACGGCGCCGCGCTGGGCGCCGCCGTCGCCGAATACGAGCGCATCGACGAACGGCTCGGCCGGGTCATGAGCTATGCCTACCTGGTCTATGCCGGCGACATGGGCGACCCGGCCAACGGCCGCTTCCTGCAGGCCATGCAGGAGAAGGTGACCGCGATCTCCAGCCATCTGCTGTTCTTTACGCTGGAGATCAACCGGCTGGACGAGGCGGCGGTGCAGGAGCGGCTGCAGGCCCCGGCGCTGGCCCACTACGCGCCCTGGATCCGCGACGTGCGGCTGTTCCGCGACCACCAGCTCGGCGACGACCTGGAGCGGCTGCTGCACGAGAAGCACGTCGCCGGGCGCAGCGCCTGGGTGCGGCTGTTCGACGAGACCATCGCGGCGCTGCGCTTCCCCATCGCCGGCCGCGACATGACCTCGGCGGAGGCGCTGAACTGCCTGACCGACCGCGACCCGGCGCGCCGCCGCGAGGCCGCCGAGGTGCTGGGCCGCGTGTTCGCCGACAACGTCCGCCTGTTCGCTCACATCACCAACACGCTGGCCAAGGACAAGGAAATCGAGGACACGTGGCGGCGCTTCGACAAGCCGTGGTCGGCGCGCAACCTGGCCAACCGGGTCGAGGACGAGGTGGTCGACGCGCTGACCGCCGCGGTGCGCGACGCCTTCCCCGACCTGTCGCACCGCTACTACGCGCTCAAGGCGCGCTGGTTCGGCGGCGACCGGCTGGACTACTGGGACCGCAACGCGCCGCTGCCGGACGACGAGGACCGCGTGTACACCTGGCCCGAGGCGGAGCAGACGGTGCTCGACGCGTATGGCCGGTTCTCGCCGGTGATGGCCGAGATCGGCAGCCGCTTCTTCGAGCGCCGCTGGATCGACGCGCCGGTCCGCCCCGGCAAGGCGCCGGGCGCGTTCTCGCACCCGACGGTGCCGAGCAGCCACCCGTACGTGCTGCTCAACTACCTGGGCAAGAGCCGCGACGTGATGACCCTGGCGCACGAGCTGGGCCACGGCGTGCACCAGGTGCTGGCCGCCGACCGCGGCCATCTGATGTCCGATACGCCGCTGACCCTGGCCGAGACCGCCAGCGTGTTCGGCGAGATGCTGACCTTCCGGTCGATGCTGGACGCCGAGACCGACCCGCGCCGGCGCCGGGCGCTGCTGGCGGCCAAGGTCGAGGACATGCTCAACACCGTGGTCCGGCAGATCGCCTTCTATGAGTTCGAACGGCGGGTGCACGGCCAACGCCGCGAGGGCGAACTGTCGGTCGAGCGGCTCGGCGAGATCTGGCTGGACGTGCAGCGGGAGAGCCTGGGCCCGGCTCTGCGGTTCGACGACGCCTACGGGGTGTGGTGGTCGTACATTCCCCACTTCGTCCATTCGCCGTTCTACGTGTACGCCTATGCCTTCGGCGACTGCCTGGTCAACTCGCTGTACGCGGTCTACCAGAACGCCGAGCAGGGCTTCGCCGAGCGCTACATCGAGATGCTGCGCGCCGGCGGCACGCTGCGCCACCGCGAGCTGCTGGCCCCGTTCGGCCTGGACGCCTCCGACCCCGGCTTCTGGGCCAAGGGGCTGGGCGTGATTCGCGGGTTCATCGACGAGCTGGACGCGCTCGGCTGAGCCGGCAGCCGGTGCCGGCCGGCGCGCCCGTTTCGCCGCGCCGGCGGGAAAACGGTGCGGCACCCTGGCACCGGCGCGCCGCGCACCCCACTGTTTCCTCTCGTACGGGGGCGAAAACGGCGTACAACGTCGCACGCCGCAACCCTTCCGGCCGGCCCGGCCGGGCGCCGCCTTATCCGGGGTAACGCATGACCGCTCAGTCCGAAGAGAACAGCCTGGCCGGCCGCTGGATGCGCTATGCGCGGGTCGGCTCGTCGATGGCCGGCCTTGGCGCCCGCATGGCCGGGGAACGCTATCTCGGCCTCAAGATGGAGCGCGAGAAGGCCGCGGTCGACATGAAGGAGGCGCTCGGCGGGCTCAAGGGGCCGCTGATGAAGGTGGCGCAGATGCTGGCCACCATCCCCGAGGCGCTGCCCAAGGAGTACGCCGACGAATTGCGGCAGCTCCAGTCCAACGCGCCGCCGATGGGCTGGCCGTTCGTCAAGCGGCGCATGGCCGCCGAGCTGGGCCCGAACTGGCAGCAGCGCTTCGCCCGCTTCGAGCACGACGCCGCGGCCGCCGCCTCGCTGGGGCAGGTGCACAAGGCGGTGCACCACGATGGCCGGCTGCTGGCCTGCAAGCTGCAGTACCCGGACATGCAGTCGGCGGTCGAGGCCGACCTGAACCAGTTGCGCATCATCTTCGGCATCTTCGAGCGCTACGACAAGGCGATCTCGACCAAGCAGATCCATGCCGAGGTCGCCGCCCGCCTGCGCGAGGAGCTGGACTACGCGCTCGAGGCCAAGCACTGCATGCTGTACCGCGACATGCTCGGCGACGAGGCCGGCGTGCACGTGCCGGAGGTGGTCCCCGAGCTGTCGACCAAGCGCCTGCTCACCGCCACCTGGCTGGAGGGCGAGCCGATCATGTCGTTCGTGGAGGGCCACCAGGAGCGGCGCAACGTCCTGGCCATGAACATGTTCCGGGCCTGGTACGTGCCGCTGTACTATTACGGCGTGATCCACGGCGACCCGCACCTGGGCAACTACTCGGTGCGCGGCGACGACAGCATGAACCTGCTCGACTTCGGCTGCGTGCGCGTGTTCCCGCCCAGCTTCGTGCGCGGCGTGATCGAGCTGTACCGGGCGCTGCAGACCGACGACCGCGATCGCGCCGTGTACGCCTACGAAACCTGGGGCTTCCGCAACATGACGCGGGAGCTGGTCGACGTGCTGAACATGTGGGCGTCGTTCATCTATGGCCCGATCCTGGAGGACCGCATCCGCCTGATCGGCGAGGCCGACCACGGCGTCTACGGCCGCGAGCGGGCGGAGAAGGTGCACGTCGAGCTGCGCAAGCTGGGCGGCGTCGAGGTGCCGCGCGAGTTCGTGTTCATGGACCGCGCCGCGCTCGGCCTGGGCTCGGTGTTCATCCACCTAAAGGCCCGGATCAACTGGTACACGCTGTTCAACGAGCTGATCGCCGACTTCGACGAGCCGGCACTGACCGCCCGTCAGGCGGACATGCTGAACCGCCACGGCGTCCCCCTGCCGCCGCCGCCCGGCACCGAAGGCAAGACGGTGTGAGCGGGGCGGGGGCATCCGGTGCGGCGGCGCCCGCCTTCCACGGCGGGCGCAACATTGCACTCAAGGTGCCAACGGTCCTGTACGACCGGACGGTGGCGTTCTATCGCGACACGCTATTGCTGCCCGTACTGGAACGCCATGACGCGTCGACCGTTTTCGCTTTCGGTCCGGTCCGGCTGTGGGTCGACCGCGTCACGACCTCGAGCCAGCCCGAACTCTGGCTCGAGGTCGTGACGCCCGACACGGCCGCCGCCGCGGCGCACCTGGACGCCGCCGGCGTCGTCCGCTGCGACGGGGTCGAGGCGCTGCCGGCCGGGTTCGACGGCTTCTGGGTGGCCGGGCCGGGCGGGATCGTCCATCTGGTGGCGGGCGGCGAGGACTAGCACGGGCATGCGGCGGTGCCCGCGCGCACGGCAGCGACGGGCCCGATCGACCTCATGACGCAGCGGGTGCTCTCCCTCAAAGCGTTTGCGGCGGCGCTGTGGTTCGGCGTGGCGGTGCTGGCGGTGACGGTTCTGGTCCTCGCCTCCAACCTGCTGATCCCGTTCGCCGTCGCGCTGATGGTCTGGTTCCTGATCAACGCGCTGGCCGGCAGCTACCGCCACATCCGCATCCGCGGCTGGACGCCGCCGGGCTGGCTGCGCCTGGGTCTGGCGATGGCCATGATCCTGCTGGCCGGCTACCTGATCGTGCTGCTGGTGTCCGCCAACGTCGAGGCGGTGGCCGAGCGCGCGCCCGACTACCAGCGCAAGATCAACGAGGTGCTGCGCGCCGTGGCGAGCTGGGTGGGCCTGCGCGAGGTGCTGTCGATCGAGGACGTGGTGCGGGAGATCGGCGTCGGCGACCTGCTCGGCGGCATCGCCGGCACCGTCGGCAACATCGTCACGGACGCCGGCATCGTGCTGATCTACGTCCTGTTCCTGCTCGTCGAGCAGCGCGCCTTCGACGCCAAGATGAACGCGCTGTTTCCCGACCCCGGACGGCAGGAGCGAGTGCGTACGCTGCTGTCGCGCATGGCCGGGGAGATCCAGGAGTACGTGCGGATCATGACGCTGATGAGCGCGCTGGTCGGCGCGCTGTCCTATGGCGTGATGGCCTGGGTCGGGCTGGACTATGCCGGGTTCTGGGCGTTCCTGCTGTTCCTGCTCAACTTCATTCCCAGCATCGGCGTGCTGATCGGCGTCGCCTTCCCCGCGCTGCTGGCGCTCGTGCAGTTCGACACGATGCGGCCGTTCCTGATCATCGTCGCCGTCATCGTCGGCGGACAGACCTTCATCGCCAACGTGATACAGCCGCGCATGGCCGGGCGGACGCTGAACCTGAGCCCGCTGATCGTGATCGCGTCGCTGTTCGCGTGGGGGGCGATGTGGGGCATCCCGGGCATGTTCCTGGCGATCCCGATCATGGTCGTGCTCACCATCGTGCTGTCGTACTTCCCGGCCACCCGGCCCGTGGCGATCATCCTGTCCGAGCGCGGGCGCATCAAGGACTAGGCGGCGGCACCGGCGCCGGGCCCGAAGGGGGTGTACCCGGCCGTACCGACGGCGTACGCTGCCCGGACGGGACGCGGTGCGCCGGTGCACGCGTATTGTGCCGTGCAGCAAGGCGGATACCCCGTTTTTTCCCGGCAGGGGTCCCCACCCCCCTTGCGACGACTAGCCGCTTGCGGCATGGTTCGCGCGCGTCGGGCGCCAAGGGGTCCCTGGCGGCCCCGTCCGGCCGTTAACCGGCTCACGCCTAGGGAAAGAAGCCCATGAAAGTCGCTGTCCCCAAGGAACGCCGACCCGGAGAGGCGCGCGTTGCGGCCTCGCCTGACACCGTGAAGAAGCTGCTCGGCCTCGGCTTTGACGTTGTGATCGAGACGGGCGCCGGTGCCGGCGCGGCCTACACCGACGAAGCCCTCGAAAAGGTGGGCGCAAAGATCGCCAAGGACGTCCAGGAGACGTTGGCCGACGCCGATGTCGTCCTGAAGGTACGGCGTCCGCTCCTGCCCGGCGAGGGCGAGGTCGACGAGCTGGCGCCGATCAAGCGGGGTGCCGTGCTGGTCGGCATCCTGGAGCCGTACGACGCGCCGCAGTCGCTCAACGCGTACGCCGATGCCGGCATCGAAAGCTTCGCCATGGAGCTGATGCCCCGCATCACCCGCGCGCAGGTCATGGACGTGCTGTCCAGCCAGGCCAACCTGGCCGGCTACAAGGCGGTCATCGAGGCCGCCGACCACTACGGCAACGCGCTGCCGATGATGATGACCGCCGCCGGCACGGTGCCGCCGGCCCGCGTGCTGGTCATGGGCGCCGGCGTGGCCGGGCTGCAGGCGATCGCGACGGCCAAGCGCCTGGGCGCGATCGTCTCCGCCACCGACGTGCGCCCGGCCGCCAAGGAGGAGGTGCAGAGCCTGGGCGGCACGTTCGTCGCCGTCGAGGACGAGGAATTCCAGCAGGCCCAGACCGCCGGCGGCTACGCCAAGGAGATGAGCGAGGCCTACCGGAAGAAGCAGGCCGAGCTGATTCTGGAGACGCTGAAGAAGCAGGACATCGTCATCTGCACGGCCCTGATCCCGGGCAGGAAGGCCCCGACCCTGGTCTCAGAGGACATGGTCAAGGTCATGAAGCCGGGCTCGGTGATCATCGACCTGGCGGCCGAGCGGGGCGGCAACTGCGCGCTCAGCGAGCCGGGCAAGGTCGTCCACAAGCACGGGGTGACCATTGTCGGCGAGGTCAACACGCCGTCGAAGCTGGCGACCGGCTCGTCGTCGCTGTACGCGCGCAACCTGACCTCGTTCCTGACGCCGCTCGTCGACAAGGAGTCGAATACGCTGAAGATCGACTTCAACGACGAGGTCGTGTCCGGCACGTGCCTGACCCACGAGGGCAAGATCGTGCATCCTTCCTTCGCCGAAGCGGCCAAGGAGGCCGCGGGCGCCGAAACGGCCAAGGCGGCCGCGGAACCGGCGGCGGAAGAGAAGCCGGCTGCAAGCCAAAGCTAGGGGGGCGGAACGAAAGCCATGGAACCGCAGAACATTATCGAGGCCTCGCGGCAGCTGTTGGCGGAGGCGCAGGCCCTCGCCGAACGGGCCGCGCAGCTGGCCCAGGAGGCGGAAGCGGCCCGGGCCGTGACGGAAGCGGCGCACGCGGCGCCGGTCGCCGACGGCGGCCACGGCCTGTTCTTCGTCTTGCTGCTGACCGTGTTCGTGCTCGCCTGCTTCGTCGGGTACTATGTGGTGTGGCGCGTCACGCCGGCCCTGCACTCGCCGCTGATGAGCGTCACCAATGCGGTGTCGTCGGTGATCATCGTCGGCGCCCTGATCGCGGCCTCCCCCGCCGGTGGCGGCTACGGCTTCAGCGCCGTGATGGGCTTCTTCGGGGTGGCGTTGGCATCCGTGAACATCTTCGGCGGGTTCATCGTCACGCAGCGCATGCTGCAGATGTACAAGAAGAAGAAATAGGGCGCGGGAGACCGATCATGATTATCGCAGCCTACCTCGCCTACATCGTTGCGGCGATCTGCTTCATAATGGCGTTGCGCGGCCTGTCGTCGCCGGAGACTGCCCGGGCGGGCAACATCTACGGCATCGTGGGCATGGTCATCGCCATCGTCGTGACGATGATCGCCATGCCGCAGATCCTGCCGGAAGGCACGCAAACGCGCTACTGGCTGATCATTCTGGGCATCCTCATCGGCGCCCCGATCGGCACGTACATCGCGCTGCGCATCCAGATGACGGCGCTGCCGCAGCTCGTCGCCGCCTTCCACAGCCTGGTCGGCCTGGCCGCGGTCTTCGTGGCCATCGCCGCCTTCTACAATCCTAGCGCCTACGGCATCGGCTTGGCCGGCGATATCGCCGTGGCCAGCCTGATCGAGATGTCGATCGGCGTGGCCATCGGCGCCATCACCTTCACCGGCTCGATCGTGGCGTTCGCCAAGCTGCAGGGGCTGGTCTCCGGCAACCCGCTGGTCTTCCCGATGCAGCATCCGCTCAACGCGGCGCTGGGCATCGGCATCGTGGTGCTGGTCATCTGGATGTGCGCGACCAACTCCGACGTGGCGTTCTGGCTGATCGTCATTTTTGCGCTGGCCCTCGGCTTCCTGCTGATCGTGCCGATCGGCGGCGCCGACATGCCGGTGGTGATTTCGATGCTGAACAGCTACTCGGGATGGGCCGCGGCCGGCATCGGCTTCACGCTGCAGAACCAGCTGCTCATCATCACGGGTGCCCTGGTCGGCGCATCGGGTGCGATCCTGTCCTACATCATGTGCAAGGGCATGAACCGCTCGATCTTCAACGTGATCCTGGGCGGTTTCGGCGGGGAGAGCGTCGGCCCGTCGGCGGCCGGCGGCCCGCGCAACGTCAAGCGGGGCTCGGCCGACGACGCGGCGTTCATCATGAAGAACGCGCAGAGCGTGATCGTCGTGCCGGGCTACGGCATGGCCGTGGCCCAGGCCCAGCATGCCCTGCGCGAGATGGGCGACCTGCTCAAGGCGGAGGGCGTTACCGTCAAATACGCCATCCATCCGGTCGCCGGCCGCATGCCCGGCCACATGAACGTGCTGCTGGCCGAGGCCAACGTGCCCTACGAGGACGTGGCCGAACTGGAGGACATCAACCGCGACTTCGCCACATGCGATGTCGCCTATGTGATCGGCGCCAACGACGTGACCAACCCGGCGGCGAAGACCGATCCGACCAGCTCGATCTACGGCATGCCGATCCTCGACGTGGAGAAGGCCAAGACCGTGCTGTTCGTCAAGCGCTCGCTGGGCTCCGGCTATGCCGGCGTCGACAACGAGCTGTTCTTCCGCGACAACACGATGATGCTCTTCGGCGACGCCAAGAAAATGACCGAGGAGATCGTCAAGAACCTCGACTAGGGCCGTACGGCCCGGGGCAGGACGACGGCGGGGCCCGCGGGTCCCGCCGTTCTGCTTTGCGGTACCCGACGTACGGCCCGGCAGGCGGCGCGGCCACGGACGCCCCGGCCGGCATTCTGCGTCGTCGTCCGGTTGCGGCCTTTCCATCGGCGCTGCGGCTGGTATCTTCTTCGATGGCGACCCCTCCCCAAGCCCGAGCCGGCAAGGAGTACACGCATGAAGGGCGACAAGACGGTCATAGCGCAGCTCAATCGTATCCTGACCAACGAGCTGACCGCGATCAATCAATACTTCCTGCATGCGCGCATGCTGAAGAACTGGGGCCTGCTGCGCCTCGCCGACAAGGTGTATCATGAGTCCATCGGCGAGATGAAACACGCCGACTACCTGATCGAGCGGATTTTGTTCCTCGACGGCCTGCCCAATCTGCAGGACATGCACAAGATCAACATCGGCGAGACCCTCCCCGAGATCTTTCAGTGCGACATCGCCGCCGAGCGGAACAATCAGACCTGCCTGAAGGAGGCGATCGCCGTCTGCGAGCAGGCCCACGACTTCATCTCGCGCCAGACCCTGACGACCATCCTCGACGACACCGAGGAGCACATCGACTGGCTGGAGACCCAGATCGCCCTGCTGGAGCGGGTCGGCCTGCAGAACTACCAGCAGGAGCAGATGTTCGGCGGCGACGGCGAGGATTGATCCGGGCGGGTCGACCCCGCGTCGTTGCACCGCAGCAAGACGAAAACGCTAGGGTTTCCGGGCAATGCGCGGCGTCCGGGTATCCTGTTAGGATGTGCATGCCCGTTCCGGCCAACCGGGACGGGCATCTCTTAATGATGCTTAAACGCTTGGACCGCTAGCTTTGCCCGGCCCGAGCGGGCTTGGCGGCCGGGTACGGCCGCGGCACCGCACCGATTCCCGAGGCAGGGTGGCCCCATGGCGGAAACCGACCGCGACGACACCGAGGGTCTGGTGACGGCGGCCCTGCTGGCGGCGGGCGATGCCGTGTACCGCTGGGAGTTGGCAGCCGACACGATGACCTGGGTCGGCTCCCTGGGCCGCGAATTCGGCGCGCCGCCGCAAGCCCTGTTCGCCACGGGCGAATCGTTCCACAGCCGGATCAATCCGGAGGATCTGGCGGGCCGCCTGCGGGCGCTGTCCAACCACTATGCGACGCGCCGCCCGTTCGACTGCGAATACCGGATGCGCCGACCGGACGGGGAGTTCTCGTGGGTGCACGACCGCGGCGCGGCGGAGTTCGGACCGGCCGGCGAACCGGTGGCCCTGACCGGCACGCTGCGCGTCATCGACCGGCGCAAGCAGCACGAGGCCCGGCTGGAGCACCTGGCCACGTTCGACGAGCTGACCGGCCACTTCAACCGCACCCGCCTGCGCCAGGCCTTGCAGCAGGTCATCGTGCACAGCCAGCGCTACGGCCTGCCGGGGGCGTATTTCAGCGTCGGCATCGACAAGCTGGCGCTGGTCAACGACGCGTACGGCTACGTGACGGCCGACGCCGTGATCGTCGCCACCGGCCAGCGCCTGGAGCGCATCCTGCGCGCCAGCGACATGATGGGGCGGATCGGCGGCGACGTGTTCGGCATCGTGCTCAGCCACTGCCCGGAGACCGAGACCGCCACCGTCGCCGACAAGATCCTGCGCGCCTTCCGCGAGCACCCGATCCAGACCCCGTCGGGCCCGATCCACGTCACCGTGACCATCGGCGGCGTCACCTTTCCCGCCCAGGTGCAGACCGCGGTCGACGCCATCACGCGGGCCGAGGCGGCCATGCACGAGGCCAAGCGCCTGGGCCGGGACGGCTTCCGTGCCTATCGCATGTCGGAGGCGCAGCGGCGCGACCATCGCCAGTCGATCGCGGTGTGCGAGCAGGTGACCGAGGCGCTCAAGGCCGATCGCCTGATGTTCGCGTTCCAGCCGGTCGTCGCCTGCTCGTCCCACGAAAAGCAGTTCTACGAGTGCCTGATTCGCATGCGCGACCTCGACGGCGAAATCGTGCCGGCCGCGGCCTTCGTGCCCACGGTCGAGCGGCTCGGCCTGGTCCGGGTGCTCGACCGCCGCTCCCTGGAGCTCGCCATCCACGAGCTGGCGCGGCACGAGCATGCCTGCCTGGCGCTCAACATCTCCGGCCTGACCGCCACCGAGCCGTCGTGGCTGCGCGCGCTGATGGCGCTGGTCGGCACCCGCCGCGACCTGGCGCGCCGGCTGATCGTGGAGATCACGGAGACCGCGGCGATCCAGGACATCGAGGAGACGTCCCGCTTCGTCGCCACGGTGCGCGGCCTGGGCTGCCGGATCGCGCTGGACGACTTCGGCGCCGGCTACACGTCGTTCCGGCACCTGAAGGCGCTGACGGTCGACATCGTCAAGATCGACGGCTCGTTCGTGCACGACATCGCCGACAACGGCGACAACCGCCTGTTCGTGCGCACCCTGGTCGGGCTGGCCCGGAATTTCGGCCTGCAGACCGTGGCCGAGCGCGTCGAGACCGCGGCGGAGGCGGCCGTCCTGGCCGACCTCGGCGTGGACAGCCTGCAGGGCTACTACTTCGGCAGGCCGGCGCTGGCGGCGCCGTGGCACGGCAACGGCAGGGGGGCGGACCGGCCGGCCCTGCACGAGGTGCCGGGAGGGCCGCCCGGCACCGGCTGCGACGGCCCGCACGAGTCGGTTGCCGCGGCCGTTTCCGCCGGCGGCAAATAGGCGCGCCGGGTCAGCGCAGGAAATCGGTGCAGCGCTGTCCGGGCCCGAAATGGATGCCCGACGGGTAGTTCAGCCGCGGCCGCGTCGTCGCCTGTTCCTTGTCCTTGACGACGACCGTGACGTTGGCGCCGTTCTTCGGCGCGATCGCGTTGTAGATCTTCAGCATCTCCGCCTCGACCAGCACGATGCAGCCGTCCGACCACGACGCGTTCTTGCCGTAGTGGATGAAGATGCCGTTCTTGCCCGTCTGCGCGTCCGGCAGATAGACCGCCTCGCGCGGGCCGCCGCTGGAGTTCTTCTTGGTGGCCATCGTGGTGGCCGAGCAGCCCGTGTAGGTCTTGGCCGCAATGGCGTTGTCCAGCTTCCACCAGCACGTGGTGTCGACGCTGACGGTGCCGTGGGTAAAGGTCAGCCGCCCGTCCTCCGCGCCGCGGATGACCTCGATCGTATAGGTCGTCATGGGTGCCCCCGTCGGTGTCCCGTCTGCCGCCGCTGCCGGTTCCGCTCCGGGTGGCGCGACGGCACGGCCGCCGTCGGCGCGGCCGACTGGCGGCACCATGGTTGGCACCGGAATTATGGCATGCGCGCGGCCGGCGCCTAGCCGCCACCGGAGGAGGAGCCGGTCGAGCCGGCGGTCGCTTCGGCCTTGGCCCGCTCCCGCTCCCGCTCCTTCTCTTCCACGCTCATCGACTCAAGCTGGGCCTGCAGCTCCTCGAGCCGCTTCTGCAGCCGTTCGATGTCCTGAACGCCGTTGCCCGATTCGGCAGCGGGCTTGGGCACCTGCGGTGCGGCAGGCGGTGGCTCCTGGTCGGCGCCGTTGCGCGCCCACAGCGACGGGTCCGGGAACGGCGAGAAGATCTTCATCGCCCGTTCGAACATCGCCATCTGCTGCTTGCTGACCTCCTCCAGGGTGTTGAACGGGAAGATGCCCGTCATCGTTTCCTGAAAGTACTGCCGAATCTGGTCCTGATTGCGGGCGAACGCCTTCATGGAATAGTCCAGGTAGTTCGGGACCATCCATTGAAGATTATCGCCGTACAGGCTGATCAACTGGCGCAGGAAGCTGATCGGCAGCAGGTGCTGCCCCTTGCTTTCCTCCTCCACGATGATCTGCGTCAGGACGGAGCGGGTGATATCCTCGTGTGTCTTGGCGTCCTCGACGACGAACTCCTTCCCGTCCTTGACCATGCGGCTGAGGTGGTCAAGCGTGACGTAGCTGCTCGTCGCCGTGTTGTACAGACGCCGGTTCGCGTACTTCTTGATCCTGATCGGCGCGCTGTCCGGAGATTCGGAGTTCGTCATGTCGCCTTCGCCATTGCGAAATGTGCACTCGCAATACGTCACCCTTGTGCCCTGCAATGTCAAGGAAAACGCCGCTCGGTGCGGCGCGACATAGCCTCCCGGATGGAGTGGCGGTCGGCCATTGGGTGCTGGCCAAACGGTGGGGAGAGTCTCTATAGTTACGTCCATGGCCGAGCCCCCGGATATCGACGAACTCGCCCGCCGGTACCTCGACCTCTGGCAGGACCAGTGGTCGGCGATGATGACCGACCCCAAGACCGCCGAGGCGATGACCCGGTTCCTAGAGCTGATGCGCGAGCAGATGCCGGGCATGGCTCCGCCCCCCGGTGCCGTCGCGCCGGGAGCCAAGAAAGAACGGGAGGACAATGACCCAGGCGCGTCTGCGGCGGGGCAACGCCCCGGTCCGGCAGGGGCCGCGTCCCCTGGCGCTGCACCTGATGGCGGCGCAGAGCGCGTGGATGAGCTCCATTGGCGCCTTGCCGCTGTTGAGGAACGGCTCGCACGACTGGAAGCTCAACTCGGCGCTCGCAAGCGTTCTTGAGGATCTCGACGGGCTGCCCCTCGACTCGTTCGGGGAGGCCGTAATCAACGAGATCCTGGTCCGGCTCGACCGGCTGCTGACCGGGATCGAACGCTACCGCTCGCACCCCTATCATCGCGACCTGTCCGACCCGCCGGCGCTGTGGACGGAGGGCACCACCCGGCTGCTCGACTACGGCGCGACCGCGGCGCAGTCGCCCGGCCGGCCGGTGCTGTTCGTGCCCTCGCTGGTCAACCGGGCCTACATCCTCGACCTGTCGCCGCGGCGCAGCTTCCTGCGCTGGCTGCCGGAGCGCGGCGTGCGCCCGCTGCTGGTCGACTGGGGCGCGCCGGGCGAGGCCGAGCAGGGCTTCGATTTGACCGACTACATCGCCGGCCGTCTGGTTCGGGCGCTCGACGCGGCGCGGGCCGTCGCCGGGCCCGCCCCGATGCCGGTGGTCGGCTATTGCATGGGCGGGCTGCTGGCGGCGGCGCTGGCCCAGCTTCGCCCGGAGGCGGTCGGCGGCCTCGTCCTGCTGGCGACGCCGTGGGACTTCCATGCCGACAACGGCGAGATGATCCGCGCCCGCGCCATTGCGATCGAGGGCGCGGTGCCGCTGATCGAGCGCTGGGGCGAGATGCCGGTGGACATGCTGCAGGCGCTGTTCGCGGGGCTCGACCCGCTGCTGGCGGCGCGCAAGTTCGACCATTTCGGGCACTTGGATGGGGACTCCCCCCAGGCGCAGGCCTTCGTTGCGCTGGAGGACTGGCTGAACGACGGCGTGCCGCTGACCGCCCCGGTCGCCGTGGAGTGCATCCAGGGCTGGTACGGCCGCAACACCCCGGCGCGGGGCGAATGGCGCGTGGCCGGCACCGCGGTCGATCCCGGCCGCCTGGCATGCCCCAGCCTGCACCTGATCCCGGCGCAGGACCGCATCGTGCCGCCCGACAGCGCGCGCGCCCTGGCCGATGCCATGCCCGGCAGCGACCGGCTGGAGCCGGCACTGGGTCACATCGGCATGATGGTCGGCGGCAGTGCCCGGGGCGCCGCCTGGGAGCCGATCGTCGACTGGCTGGCCGCTCGATCCTGACGGGTGGACCGGCGGGATTGCCGGCATGCGGATTCGCGAACGACTCGCGTTGCGCCAGATCAATGCGCCGCGTATCCTGGGTCTTGAGAGTGCGGCCCGGTGCCGCGGCCGGCGGTCTGCCGTCGGCCGCGGTCACCCATGAACCGTCCAATCCAGGGAGCGCGTCCATGATCGAGCAGCTTTCGCCCGGCCCGCCCGGCCCGCGTCCCGCCGCCCGCCGGCCTCTTCGCTGAGCCATCGGGTCCTGCCGGTGCCGCCGCGGGCATCACGGCGCGATCCGGCCCCGTCCTCATACGCCGCCGTGCCGGGGACCATCCCGGCGCGCTCCCCCTCCAGACGCCGGCGCCGCATGGCCGGTCCGGGTGCCGCAGCCGCACCCGCCTGAGCCCCCAACCTGAAGTCGCACGCGACGTCGCAAGAAACCAGCAACAGGAATCGGATCCATGGAAACGAACGAAGTGGTAATGGTCAGCGCCGCCCGCACGGCGATCGGCAAGTTCATGGGCAGCCTGAAGGACGTGCCGGCCCGTGACTTGGCGATGACCGCCGGCAAGGCGGCGATCGAGCGGTCCGGCGTGCCGGCCGACCAGATCGACGAGATCTGCATGGGCCAGCTCTACACCGGCATGCAGGGCTCGCTGCCGGCCAACCAGGTCGGCAAGCGCCTCGGCCTGCCGCACCATGCCGGTGCCGTGTCGATCAACCAGAACTGCTCGTCGGGCATGCGGGCGCTGGAAATCGCCGCCCACAACATCATGCTGGGCAAGACCGAGATCGGTCTGGTCGTCGGCGTCGAGAGCATGACCAACGCGCCGTACCTGATCCCCAACGCCCGCCTGGGCTATCGCATGGGGCCGGGGCAGATCGAGGACAGCATGCTGCATGACGGGCTGGTCGACGAGCTCGTCCCCGGCCACATGGGCCTGACCGCCGAGAACGTGGCCGAGCGCTATCAGATCACCCGGCAGGAATGCGACGAGCTGGCCCTGATCAGCCACACCCGGGCGCGCGAGGCGATCGACGCCGGCCACTTCAAGCGCGAGATCGTGCCGGTGCCGCTGAAGGCCAAGAAGGGCCCGAAGGAGTTCGACACCGACGAGCACCTGATCCGCGACGCCAGCATGGAAGGCCTGCAGGCCCTGCGCGCGGCGTTCAAGAAGGACGGCGTGGTCACCGCCGGCAACGCCTCGGGCATCAACGACGGCGCCTCGGCGGCGATCCTGATGTCCAAGAAGAAGGCCGACGAGCTCGGCATCAAGCCGCTGATGAAGCTGGTCTCGGTGTGCACCGAGGGCGTCGACGCCCAGGTCATGGGCATCGGGCCGGCCTATTCGATGCCGAAGGCGCTGAAGCAGGCCGGCATGGACTTCAAGGACGTCGAGTACTGGGAGATCAACGAGGCGTTCGCCGCCCAGTGGCTGGGCGTCGGCCGCGTCCTGAAGAACGAGTTCGGCATGGAGCTCGACATGGACAAGGTCAACCACAACGGCTCCGGCATCGCCCTGGGCCACCCGGTCGGCTCCACCGGGCTGCGCATCATCGTCACGCTGTACTACGAGATGGAGCGCTCCGGCTACACCACGGGCGGTGCCTCGCTGTGCGTCGGCGGCGGCCCGTCCATGGCCTCGATCTGGACCCGCGACGTCTGATCGGCGGCGCAACGTCGGCCCCCGGCACCGGCCGGGGGCCGGCTGCCCTGCGGGTGCGCCTCGCGGAGATCATCCCGCGCGAGGCGGTCCCCGGGGTGGGACGCCGCCGGCACCCGAACGGACCCGCTGCCGCAGCGCGGCCGGTTCCGGATGGCACGCCGACCGGAAATGACCGGATTGAACCCGGCGGCCGTCGGGCCTATGCTCCGCGCCAAAAGCCTGCGGGGGAGCGGCACGACGGATCACCGCAAAGGTCGTCCAGTCCCGAGGAGTGAGCATCCAATGACCGATATTGTCATCGCCGGGGCGTGCCGTACGCCCGTGGGCAGCTTCAACGGCGCGCTCAGCGCGCTGACGGCCCACGCCCTCGGCGAGGTCGTCGTCCGCGAGGCCCTGACGCGCACCGGCCTCGAGCCGGCCGACGTCGACGAGGTCGTCCTGGGCCAGGTGCTGACGGCGGCGCAGGGCCAGAACCCGGCCCGCCAGACCGCGATCAACGCCGGCATCCCGATCGAAAAGACCGCCTACACCATCAACCAGGTGTGCGGATCGGGGCTGCGCGCGGTGGCGCTCGGCGCCCAGGCCGTGCAGTGCGGCGACGCCAACGTGGTGCTGGCCGGCGGGCAGGAAAGCATGAGCCAGTCCCCGCACGCCATGCACCTGCGCGGCGGCACCCGCATGGGCGACGCGCGCATGGTCGACACCATGATCGTGGACGGCCTGTTCGAGGCGTTCAACCGCTACCACATGGGCGTCACCGCGGAGAACATCGCGCAGAAGTGGCAGATCACCCGCGAGGAGCAGGACCGCTTCGCGCTGGACTCGCAGCAGAAGGCCGGCACGGCCATGCGCGAGGGCCGCTTCAAGGACGAAATCGTCCCGGTCGTCGTCAAGGGCCGCAAGGGCGACCTCACGGTCGACACCGACGAGCACCCCAAGCCCGAGACGACCATGGAATCGCTGGCCAAGCTGCGCCCGGCCTTCGACAAGGAGGGCACGGTGACGGCCGGCAACGCCTCCGGCATCAACGACGGCGCCGGCGTCGCCGTGCTGATGACGCTGGCGGAGGCCCAGCGCCGCGGGATCGCGCCGCTGGCGCGCATCGCCGGCTGGGCGACCGCGGGCGTCGAGCCGAAGATCATGGGCACCGGCCCGATCGCGGCGAGCCGCAAGGCGCTGGAGAAGGCCGGCTGGTCGATCGACGACCTCGACCTGATCGAGGCCAACGAGGCCTTCGCCGCCCAGGCGATCTCCGTCAACAAGGAGCTCGGCTGGGACCCGTCGAAGGTGAACGTCAACGGCGGCGCCATCGCGCTGGGGCACCCCATCGGCGCGAGCGGCATCCGCATCCTGAATACCCTGCTCTACGAAATGCAGCGCCGCGACGCGAAAAAGGGGCTCGCGACGCTGTGCATCGGCGGCGGCATGGGCATCGCCCTGTGCGTCGAGCGCGACTGAACGCGACTATCCCCCATTACCCCACGGCCGGCGGGCGGCCCGGGGGCCGGACCGTCCGACCGCCGCAATCATGAACCAACCGAGAGAAACTGGAGGACATCAATGGCACGTGTGGCAGTGGTCACGGGCGGTACACGCGGCATCGGCGCGGCGATCGCGAAGGGCCTGAAGGAAGCCGGGCACACCGTCGCGGTCTGCGACGTGGTCGACGATCAGATCGCCAAGTTCAAGGACGAGACCGGCATCCCCGGCTACAACATCGACGTGTCCAGCTTCGAGGCGGTCGAGGCCGGCTTCAAGCAGATCGAGTCCGACCTGGGCCCGGTCGACATCCTGGTCAACAACGCCGGCATCACCCGCGACGGCCAGATGTTCAAGATGGACCCGGTCAAGCAGTGGGAGGCGGTGCTCAAGATCAACCTCTTCTCCGTCTTCTACACCTGCCGCGTCGTCTCGCCCGGCATGCGCGACCGCAAGTGGGGCCGGATCATCAACATCAGCTCGATGAACGGCCAGCGCGGCCAGTTCGGCCAGTCGAACTACGGCGCCTCGAAGGCCGGCGTGATCGGCTTCACCCGCGCCATCGCGCTGGAGCTGGCGGCGCGCGGCGTGACCTGCAACTGCGTCGCCCCGGGCTTCATCATGACCGAGATGACCTCGCAGATGCCGGAAGAGGTGCTCGCCGGCGAGGTCAAGAAGATCCCGGTCGGCCGCATCGGCGAGCCCGCCGACATCGCCAACATGTGCGTCTACCTGGCCAGCGACCAGGCCAGCTTCATCACCGGCGCCACCATGTCGGTGAACGGCGGCCAGCTGCAGGACTGACCCGTCCTGTTCCGGGCCGCCGCCCGACCGGCGGCCCGGCCGGAACGCCCACCGCGGCGCCCTTCCCGAAGGGCGCCGCGGTGCCGTTTTTGGCGGCTTTCCGCGCGGCCGGACGGCGGCGCGGCCGGCGCTCAGCCTCCGGTGCCGGCCGCCGCCGGTCCGGAGGTCCGGCCGCCGGCCCTGGCGGCGCGGCGCAGCAGGTCGACGACCTCGTCGTCGGTGGTCTGCGTGAAATCGCGATAGAAGTAGCCGATCGCCCCGAACTCGGCGGGGGTGTCCAGGCAGACCACCTCGTCGGCCTCGCGCTCCAGCACGGAGAGGGCGTCGGGCGGCGCCACCGGCACGGCGACGACCAGCCGCCGCGGCTTGTGCTGCCGGGTCGCCTGCACCGCCGCCCGCACCGTGGCGCCGGTGGCAATGCCGTCGTCGATGATGATGGCGGTGGCGTCCTCGACCGACGGCCGGACCAGGCCGGACAGGTACATCTCCCGCCGGCGCTCGATCTCGGCCAGTTGCTGCTTGCTCTCCCGCTCGATGTAGTCGTCGGACAGGCGCACCATGCGGGCGATCTCCTCGTTGACGACGGTCACCGGCCGTTCGCCGTCGACCACCGCGCCGACCGCCAGCTCGCGCTGGAACGGCGCGCCGATCTTGCGCACCAGGACGAGATCGAGCGGCGCCTCCAGCGCATTCGCGACCTCGAACGCGACCGGGACGCCGCCGCGGGGCAGGGCCAGCACCACCGGGTTCTGGTCCTTGAACCGCGCGAGCCGTTCGGCCAGCCGGCGGCCCGCTTGCGTCCGATTCTCGAACATGGTCATCCTTTCCTGCCGCCCTGCTCCAGCAGGTGCGACGAAAACCACTCGCGCGCCTCCTCGATCACGGCTTCCAGCGCGCCGGGCTCCTCGAACAGGTGGGTCGCCTTCGCAATGATCCGCAGGTCGTGCGCGCCCGGCGGCCCGCCCAGCCGCTCCAGCGCCATGCGGTTCAGGTCCAGCACGGCCGGGTCGCGCTCCCCGACGATCAGCAGCGTCGACGCCGTCACCCGCGGCAGCGCCGCCTCGGCCAGGTCCGGCCGGCCGCCGCGCGAGACCACCGCATCGATCTCCGGCCCGGCCTCGGCCGCGGCCACCAGGGCCGCCGCCGCGCCGGTGCTGGCGCCGAAATAGCCCTGGCGCAACGCCCGGGCGTCGTGGTGGTCGCGCAGCCAGCGCGAGGCCAGGATCAGGCGTTCCGCCAGCAGGCCGATGTCGAACACCTTGGCCCGGTCCGCACCCTCCTCCCCGGTCAGCAGGTCGAACAGCAAAGTGGCCAGCCCGGCGTCCTGGAGGCCCTTGGCGACCTGGGTGTTGCGCGGGCTGAACCGGCTGCTGCCGCTGCCGTGCGCGAACACGACGATGGCCTGCGCGCCCGGCGGCACCGTCAGCAGGCCCGGCAGGCCGACCGGCGTGATGACGACATCCTGCGTGTCCATGGGGCGATTGCCTCCGCTGTGCACCGCGCCGGAAACGACGCCGGCGGGCGAACCGGTTCCGGCATGAGCCCACCCTCGGGTCAAACCCTGCGGCCGCACGGTGTGTTCCCCGCGCACCGGGGCCGGCCTTTGCGTCTTGTCAAGCCGGCCGCGGCCAACCAAGCTTGCGACAGGCCCGCACCCATCCCGCACCGCGCCCGCAGCCGCGACCGCGTACCGACGCTCCGCTCATGACCGCATCCTCGCCAGGCTCTCCGCCCGCGTCCTCACCGTCCGCTCCGGCGGCGCGCGCCGAAAACGTGCCGCTGGCCGCCAAGGTGGACTTCCTGCGCCGCGCCGCGAGCTATCCCCATGCGGTCGGCCGGGTCGAGGCGATCGAGACCCACCTGTCCTGGGTGTTCCTGACCGACACCGAGGCCTACAAGCTGAAAAAGCCGGTCCTGTCGGACTTTATCGATCTGCGCAGCATGGAGCGGCGCCGGCGCAACGCGGAGCAGGAGGTGCGCCTGAACCGCCGGCTGGCGCCCTGGGTGTACGTCGGTGTGGTGGCGCTGACCCTGGGGTCCGACGGCGGGCTTCAGGTCGGTGTCGCCGGGCAGCCCGTGGACTGGCTGGTGCACATGCGCCGGCTGCCGTCCGAGTGCATGCTCGACATCGCCATCCGCGACGGCACGGTCGACCGGGCGCGGCTCGGCAAGGCCGCCGAGCTGCTGGCCCGGTTCTATCGCGACAATACCGTGCCCGACGTCACGCCCGAGGGATTCCGCGACCACGTGCGCCGCGCCGTCGCCACCAACCACGACCTGCTGATGCAGTGGCTGGACGAGCCCGACCGCGGGCGCGCCGCCGCCACCCACCGCGCCCAGGTCGGCCTGGTCGACGGCGACCCCGCCCTGTTCGACCGCCGCGTCGCCGCCGGCCGGATCGTCGAGGGGCACGGCGACCTCCGCCCCGAGCACGTCTGTCTGGTGCGCGAGCCGGTCGTGATCGACTGCCTGGAGTTCGACCGCGCGCACCGGATCACCGACCCGGTCGACGAGCTGACCTTCCTGGGCATGGAGTGCGCGCGCCTGGACGCCCCGGAGCTCGGGCCCCTGGTCTTCGACACCTACCGGGACATTGCCCGGGACGACCCGCCGGCGCGGCTGGTCGCCTTCTACCGCTGCTACCGGGCCAGCCTGCGCGCGCGCCTTGCGGCCTGGCACCTGCAGGACCCGGAGGTCGGCGACACGAAGAAGTGGACCGACCGGGTGCAGCTCTACCTGGGGATCGCCGAGGAGGCGGCGGCGGACCTGTCCTGAGCCGGCGCCCGGTCAGGCCGGCGGTGCCGCGCCGTCCCGCTTTTGCATCAGGAGGAACACGTACCCGTAGCTCTCGCCGTGGCGGGCGCACACGGCGATCTCCCGCTCGGTGGCGTCGAGCACCGCGGCCAGCGCCGGGTCGCCGGCCGCCTCCGGGCGGAGCGTCTCGATGCGCGCGCCCAGCGGCGTCAGGTACTCGTCCCACCACGCCGCGTGCGGCAGGACGAAGTGGTCGAAAACGGCGTAGCCCTCCGCCTCGGCGGCGGCGATGGTGCCGGCGATGTCGGTGATGGCGGGATACTCGTCCTGCCACAACGCCACGGCCTCGGCCGGCGGGTCGGACACCAGCCAGGCCGCCTCGCTGACCACGGTCAGGCCGCCGGGCGCCAGCAGCGGGCGCCACAGCCGCAGGCCCTCCCGGAATCCCGCGATGAAGATCGCGCCCTCGCACCAGAGCAGGCCGACGCTGCCCGGCGGGTCGTCGAGGTCCAGCATGGACTGCTGGCGGGTGGTCACCAGCGACCCCACGCCCGCCGCCGCGGCCGCCTGCGCGGTGCGCTCCAGGAAGGGCGCATGCACGTCGATCGCGACGACCGGCCGGCCGAGGCGCCTGGCCAGCAGCACCGCGCTGCGCCCCGGCCCGCAGCCGACGTCCAGGATGCGCGCGCCCGGCGGCACCGGCGGCAGCCGGTCCAGCGCCGCCAGCGTGGCGGCATCGCTGCCCGGCGCCTCGCGCGGCAGGTCGGTGTGCAGGCGGTAGAGCGCGGTCAGGTCCATGGCGGCGGACCCTGCCGCGTTCCGCCGCGGTGCGCAAGCCCCGGGTCTATTCGGACTGCTCGCCGCCGGTAAAGGTGACGGTCGCCTCCATGCCGAACGCGCGGTGCCGGTCGATCGGGCAGTAGACGACGTACTCGCCGGGCGGCAGCGAGACGATGATGATGGCTTCCTCGCCGGGCTCCAGCTCCGCCGACTGGACCTCGATCTTTTCGCCGCCGACCTCGCCCTCCAGCTCGAAGGCATGGATGGTGTCGCCCGCATTGCGAATCTGGAAGCGTGCGGTGTCGCCTTCGACGGTGGCGGTGTCGAAGCCCATGCCCCACCGGACAAGGGTCACCTCGATGACCTGTGGTCCCTCGGGGAGCAGGTCTTCCTGGGCCTGGGCCGCGGCGGGCAGGAGCAGGGCGGCGGCCAGGGGCAGGGCGGACAGCACGTGCCGTTTCATGGGGACGTTCCTTTCGCTTTCCGGGTAGGATGCGCCGCGCGGCGGGGCGGTGCGCACCGGCGGGGGATGTCGCCACGATGGAACGTCCCGCCGGGCGCGGGGTTCCGGGGCCCGGCCCGGTGGCCGCCGGCCGTGCGGCACGGGGTCGCGCGCGGGAACCGGACGCTCCGCACCCGGCCGCGCCGCCGCTATCTAGAAGGCCGGGATCGGCGCGCCGTCGAGCGGACGAGGGGGCTGCGAGAAGTGGAGGCACTGAGCGAATTCCTCGACATGGGCGGCTACGCCCCGTTCGTCTGGGGCGCGTACGGGTTCTGTGCCGCGGTGCTGATCGCCATGCTCGTCCAGTCCTGGCGCCGGCTGCGCGCCAACGAGGACACCCTGCGCCGGATCGAGGCGGTACGGCCGCGGCGCCGGCGCGCGGGCTTGACGGACGCACCGCTGGAGGCGGCGGATGACGCGTAAACGGCGGCGGCTCACCCTGCTCACCGTCGCGCTGCTCGGCCTGGGCACGGCGACGGCGCTGACCCTGACGGCGTTCCAGGACAGCCTGATGTTCTTCTACAGCCCGACCGACCTGGAGACGCGGGAGCCCGCGCCCGGACAGCGCTTCCGCCTCGGCGGGCTGGTCGCCGAGGGCTCGGTCGCCCCCATCGACGGCGGCGCCGGCGTCGCCTTCACGGTCACGGACGCGGTGCACGAGGTGCCGGTGGTGTACGCCGGCATCGTCCCCGACCTGTTCCGCGAGGGCCAGGGCGTGATCGCCGAAGGCCGGCTGCAGCCCGACGGCACGTTCGTTGCCGACGAGGTCCTGGCCAGGCACGACGAAAACTACATGCCGCCGGAGGTCGCCGAGGCCCTGCGCGCCTCCGGCGAATGGCGGCCGGAGGCGGGGCAATGAGAATTGGCGGTTTCGGCCCGGCGCGCGAAGCGCGACACTCGCCTCTCCCTGGGGAGAGGCCGCCCGCTTCGCGGGCGGGTGAGGGGCACTTCCCTCTCCGTTGTGACTCCCGTGCCACGGTAGCTTGGCGGCTGCCGCAGCCGGACACCACGCCCCGGGGAGTTACCCGTGGCGCCGGGAGCGCCCCTCACCCGCGCCCGTTGGGCGCGACCTCTCCCGAGGGAGAGGCGGGTGTCGCGCTGCGCGCGACGGGGCGCCAGTCGGGAGCGGCGGAATGATCCCCGAGCTGGGCCATTATGCGCTGGTGCTGGCGCTGCTGCTGGCGATCGTGCAGTCGACGCTGCCGCTGGTCGGGGCGGCGCGGCGGGATGCGCAGTGGATGGCGGTGGCGGAGCCGGCGGCGGTCGGGCAGCTCGCCCTGGTCCTGCTGGCCTTCCTGGCGCTGACGTACGCGTACGTGGTGTCGGATTTTACGGTTCTGAACGTCGTCCAGAACAGCCATTCCGCCAAGCCGCTGCTGTACAAGATCAGCGGCGTGTGGGGCAACCACGAGGGCTCGATGGTCCTGTGGGTGCTGATCCTGGCGCTGTTCGGGGCGATGGTGGCCCTGTTCGGTCACAACCTGCCGGACACGCTGCGTGCCCGCGTGCTGGCCGTGCAGGGCATGATCGGCGTCGCGTTCCTGCTGTTCATCCTGGGCACGTCCAACCCGTTCGAGCGGGTGGTGCCGCCGCCGCTGGACGGCCAGGACCTGAACCCGCTGCTGCAGGACCCCGGCCTGGCGTTCCACCCGCCGCTGCTGTACTTCGGCTATGTCGGGTTCTCGATCGCGTTCAGCTTCGCGGTGGCGGCCCTGCTGGAGGGGCGGGTCGATGCCGCCTGGGCGCGCTGGGTCCGGCCGTGGACGCTGGCCGCCTGGAGCGGGCTGACCCTGGGCATCGCGCTCGGCTCGTGGTGGGCCTATTACGAGCTCGGCTGGGGCGGCTGGTGGTTCTGGGACCCGGTGGAGAACGCCAGCCTGCTGCCGTGGCTGGCCGGCACCGCGCTGCTGCACTCGGCGATCGTGGTGGAGAAGCGCGACGCGCTGAAGACCTGGACCATCCTGCTGGCGATCCTGACCTTCGGGCTCAGCCTGCTCGGCACCTTCCTGGTGCGCTCCGGAATTCTGACCTCGGTGCACGCCTTCGCCGTCGATCCCGAACGCGGCGTGTTCATTCTGGTCATGCTGGCGGTGGCGGTGGGCGGCGCGCTGGCGCTGTACGCGTGGCGGGCCCCGTCCTTGCGCGGCGGCGGGCTGTTCGCGCCGGTCAGCCGCGAGGGCGCGCTGGTGCTCAACAACCTGCTGCTGACCACGGCGACCGCGACCGTGTTCATCGGCACGCTCTACCCGCTGTTCCTGGAGGCGGTTGGCGGCGGCCGCGTGTCGGTTGGCCCGCCGTTCTTCGAGGCGACCTTCGTGCCGCTGATGGTGCCGCTGGTCGTGGCCATGGCGGTCGGGCCGCTGCTGGCCTGGAAGCGCGCCGACCTGGCCGGGGCGCTCGGCCGGCTCAAGGCGGCGGCGGCGCTGACCGTGGTCGTGGTGCTGGCGTCGCTCTATGCCTTCACCGGCGGGCCGGTGCTGGCCCTGCTCGGCGTGGCGCTGGCCGCCTGGGCCTTCTTCGGCGCGCTGACCGAGGTGGCGGAGCGGGCGCGGCTGTTCCGCGTGCCGCTGCCGGAGAGCTGGCGGCGCGTCCGCGGGCTGCCGCGCAGCGCCTGGGGCATGGCGCTGGCGCATGCGGGGCTCGGCGTGGCGCTGGCCGGCATGGTCGGCTCGACCGCCTGGATGAGCGAGCGCATCGAGCTGATGGCGCCCGGGGACAGCCGGGAGATCGCCGGCTACACGGTCACCTTCGATCGGGTCGAGCAGGTCGCCGGCCCGAACTATGCGGCCGACCGCGGGGTGTTCACCGTCGCCGCGGGCAACGCGCGGTTCCTGCTGACGCCGGAGAAGCGCTGGTACCCGGTGGCGCAGCGCACCACCACGGAGGCGGCGATCCGCACCACCTGGCTGGCCGACCTGTACGTCGTGCTGGGCGACCCGCGCGACGACGGCAGCTGGACCGTGCGCCTGTACCACCACCCGCTGGTGCCCTGGATCTGGCTTGGCGCGGCGCTGATGGCCGCGGGCGGGATGGTGTCGCTCAGCGACCGGCGCCTGCGCATCGGCGTGCCGGCGAAGCGGCGGGCGGTGCCGGCGGCGGCACGGCAGGCGGCGGAATGACGGCCGCCCCGCCGCGCCACCACAAGCCGCTGCCGAAGCGCTTTTCGGTCGCCCTGACCGAAGAGGCCTATGCCAACCTGCGCGCCCTGGCGACCGAGACGGGCCTGGGCAACAACTACGTCCTGACCGTGCTGCTGGAGGACATGGACCGCACCATCGACCGCGACGCCTTTCTCCAGGCTGCCCGCGACATGCTGGAGCGGCATCGCAGGGATGACGGATGAAGACCCGGAAAGCGAACGTCCGAATGTCAGGCCGGGCAAACGATGTTGATGCGGGAGGTGCTCTCCATGGTACGCTTGCGATTGCAGGAGCGACACCTGCTACGTGGATACCATAGTGAAAACGGGGAAAACCATGACCGGGTATCGTTCGATCGAGAAGCATGGCATTCCCAAGTTCTGACGCCACCCCCGGGCTTGCCGGCGCTGTACGCTGCATGACACCGGCACATCGGCCCTGGAATGCGTAAGGCTCTGTTTGCGGCGCCGCTCCTCCTCTTCCTCGGCGTCGCGCTGTGGATCGCCGTGCCGCTGCTGCGCGGGGACGATCCGCGGGTGCTGCCCTCGGCGCTGATCGACCGGCCGGCGCCGGAGTTCGACCTGCCGCCGCTGCCGGGGCGCGGGGAGGGGTTCTCCCGCGGCGACCTGGGCGGCGCGCCGGTGCTGGTCAACGTGTTCGCCTCGTGGTGCGTGCCGTGCCTGGCCGAGCACCCGGTGCTGACCCGGCTGGCGCGCGAGCAGGGCGTCACCGTGCATGGCATCAACTACCGCGACGATCCGGCCGACGCCCTTGCCTGGCTGGCCCGGCACGGCGACATCTATGACCGCATCGGCGCCGATCCCGAGGGCCGCGTCGCCATCGACTGGGGCGTCTATGGCGTACCGGAGACCTTCGTCGTCGACACCGAGGGCCGCATCCGCTACCGCCACCCCGGCCCGCTGACCCCGGACCTGGTCGAGCGGGAGATCCTGCCGCTGCTGGCGGACCTGCAGGGGTAGGGGCGGCGGTGCGGGTGAACGTCGCTGGGTTTGTGCTGTTGAAGCTGATGCGCCTGCGTTTCCCCTTCTGCTCCCGGTCATCCCCGCGCAAGCGGGGACCTCGCGGGATTGGTGCGCGTTGCGCCACCGCGTGCGATGCCGTCGAGATCCCCGCTGACGCGGGGATGACGATTCGGTGTAGGGTTTCCGAACCGCCATCTCCGCACGCCACCCCGTCATCCCCGCGCAAGCGGGGACCTCGCGGGAGTCGTGTGCGTTGCGCCACCGCGCGCGATGCCGTCGAGATCCCCGCTGACGCGGGGATGACGATTCGGTGTAAAGTTTCCGAACTGTCATCCCCGCACGCCACCCCGTCATCCCCGCGCAAGCGGGGACCTCGCGGGATTGGTGCGCGTTGCGCCACCGCGCGCGAGGCCGTCGAGATTCCCGCTGACGCGGGAATGACGATTCGGTGTAGGGTTTCCGAACCGCCATCTCCGCACGCCACCCCGTCATCCCCGCGCAAGCGGGGACCTCGCGGGGGTCGTGTGCGCTGCGGCAGCGGGCGCAATGCCATCGAGGTCCCCGCTGACGCGGGGATGACCGTTTCGGGTGGGGTTTCCGAACCGCCATCTCCGCACGCCACCCCGTCATCCCCGCGCAAGCGGGGACCTCGCGGGATCCGGGCACGCCGCGGCACCGCGCGCGAGGCCGTCGAGATTCCCGCTGACGCGGGAATGACGGTTGAGGGAGCGGGAAGGACAGGGAGGGTAGGAAGAGCCCGGCGGAGCTTCAGAAGTGCCCTGCACGCCGCCCGCTGCCTGCTGGCCGCCCTGGTCCTCCTGCTCGCGCTTCCGGCGCTCGCCGTGGAACCCGACGAGCGCCTCGACGACCCGGCGCTGGAGGCGCGCGCGCGGGGGCTTTCGGCGGAGCTGCGCTGCCTGGTCTGCCAGAACGAGTCGATCGACAGCTCGAACGCGCCGCTGGCCCGCGACCTGCGCGTGCTGGTGCGCGAGCGGCTGGAGGCCGGCGACAGCGACGACCAGGTTCTCGCCTATGTCACCGACCGCTACGGCGACTACGTGCTGCTGCGGCCGCCGGTGCAGCCCAACACCTATGCCCTGTGGTTCGGCCCGGTGGCGGTGCTGCTGCTCGGCGTCGTCGCCATGGCGGTCTATCTGGCTGCGCGTCGCCCGGCACGGGCGGAGCCCGACCCGCTGACGCCCGAGGAGCGGCGCCGGGTCGACGCCCTGCTCGGCCGCGGCGACGACCGCGAGCCCGGCCGCGGCGAGGCGCCATGATCTTTTGGATCGTGGCCGCCGTCGTCACCGCCGCCGCGGTGGCCGCCCTGCTGCGCCCGCTGCTGCGCCCGCGCCGGCCCCTGGCGGATCCCGCCGAGCACGACCAGGCCGTCTACCGCGACCAGCTTGCCGAGGTCGAGCGCGACCGTGCTCGCGGCATTCTGGACGACGCCCAGGCCGAGGCGGCGCGCGCCGAGATCGGCCGCCGTCTGCTCGCCGCCGCCGACCGTGGGCAGCGCGGCCGCCCGCCGGCCGACGCGTCCCCGGCCGAGGGCGCGCCCGCCGCCGCGCCGAGGGTGTCGCACGCCAACCGGCGGCTGGCGCTGGTCCTGGCGGTGCTGGTGCCGCTGGGCGCGCTCGGGCTGTACGTTCCGCTTGGCGCGCCCGGGCTGCCGTCGCAGCCGCTGGCCCAGCGCGACCCGGCCGAGCGCGAGGCGTTCCGCGCCGCGCTGTCCGAGGCCGAGGCGCTGGCCGGCCGCCTGGAGGACCAGCCGGACGACGCCGCCGGCTGGATCGAGCTCGCCCAGCGCTACGACGCGCTCGGCCGGTACACCGAATCGTCCGATGCCTATGCCCGGGCCGTCGGCCTGACCGAGGGCGATCCCGTCGTCACCGCCGCGTACGGGGAGGCGCTGGTCAACGCCGCAGGCGGCACCGTCACCGAGCAGGCGGTGGCGGCGTTCGAGGAGGCGCTGGCGGCGCGGCCGGACGACCCGCGCGCCCGCTTCTACCTGGGCCTGGCCCGTGCCCAGGCCGGCGACGACGCCGGCGCGCTGGACCGCTGGCGGGCGCTGATGGCCGACACCCCGGCCGACGCGCCGTGGCTGCCCATGCTGCGCGCACGCATCGCCGACACCGCCGGCCGCCTCGGTCTGGACGTGGCCTCGGTCATGCCGGAGCCGGCACCGCCCGCCCGGCCGCAAACCGGCGCCGGAACCGGCGCCCCGGCCCTGAGCGACGACCAGATGGCCGGCGCCGCCGGCATGGCCCCCGAGGAACGGACCGAAATGATCCGCGGCATGGTCGAGGGCCTGGCGGCGCGCCTGGAGCAGGAGCCCGACGACCTGGAGGGCTGGCTGCGCCTGGCCAACGCCTACCGCGTGCTCGGCGAGCCGGCCAACGCCGCCGCGGCGCTGGCCCGCGCCGCCGACCTGGCGCCGGACGACCCCGGCGTCCTGGCGGCGTACGGCGACGCGCTGCTGGAGAGCGCCGAAGGCGACACCCTGCCGCCCGAGTTCGTTGCGGTGATGCAGCGCCTGCTCGCCCTCGACCCGGACAGCCCGCGCGCGTTGTGGTTCCTGGGCATCCACGCCGCGGTGGCGGGCCGTCCGGACGACGCCGAGGCACTGTGGTCCCGCCTGCTCGCCCAGCTCGAGCCCGGCTCGCCCGAGCACACCGCGCTGGAGCGGCAGATCGCGGCGCTGCAGGGCGGCGGCGGTCAGTGATCGCGGACGCTGCCGAGGAAGTCCCGCACGCCCGACTCCAGCGCCTCGCGTTCGGCGCGCAGGCGCTCGACCAGGCCGGAGACCCCCTGGGCGCGGTCGCCCGTGTCCACGGCGATCGCGGCGACGGTCGAGATGCCCTCGGTGATCCGGCGGGTATCGCCGGCGGTCCGGTCCACGGTCCGGGCGATCCGGTCCGAGGCGGATTGCTGCTGCTCCATGGCGGTGGCGACGCCCGACGACCTCTCGTCGATGCGGCGGATCGCCTCGTGGATCGCCCGGATCGCGTCGACCGCACTGCCCGTCTCGGCCTGGACGGCGGCGACGTGGCCGCCGATCTCGTCGGTGGCCTTGCCGGTGCGTTCGGCCAGGGCCTTGACCTCGGCGGCGACGATGGCGAAGCCGCGCCCGGCGGTGCCGGCGCGGGCCGCCTCGATGGTGGCGTTGAGCGCCAGCAGGTTGGTCTGCGCGGCGATCTGGGCGATCAGGTCGACCACGGCGCCGATCTGCTCGGCGGCACGCGACAGGCCGGAGATGCGATCCGCGGCGGTGTCCGCGGTCCGCGCCGCGGCGGCGGCGGCCTCGGCCGTCTGGGCGATCTCGGCGCCAATGCCGCGGAAGGCGCCGGTCATCGTGCCGATCGCCTGGGAGACCGACTGCACCTGATCCGACGCGTCTCCTGCCGTGGCCGAGAGCTGGCCGGTGTGGTCCGAGGTGCGGCGGGCGTTCTCCAGCATCGCAGTCGAGGCGCCGTGCAGGTCGTCCACGGCGGTGCCGAGGCGTCCCAGCAGGTCGCGCACGTGTGCGTCGAAGTCGGCGATCAGGGCCTCGCGCTGCGCCACCCGCTCGTCGCGCTGGCGCCGCGTCTCCGTCTCGCGGCGCGCGAGCTCGGCATTCTCGATCAGCTTGTCGCGGAAGACGCCGACGGCGCGCTCGATCGCCCCGATCTCGTCGCGCCAGGCGGACAGGGCCAGCTCCGACGAGGTGTCGCCGGCGCCGAGCCGGCCGATGGCATGCGCCAGCCGGCGGATCCGCCGCGCCACCGTCGTCGAGACCAGCAGCGACAGCACGATGCCGAGCGCCACCCCCAGCACCGACGCCAGCGGCAGGGCGACCATGGCGTCGGCCGCGCGGCGGTCGGCGGCGTCCAGCGCGGCGTCGGCGTCGGCGGTGACGGCCCGCTGCAGCCGGTCCATCTCGGGCAGGATCGCGTTGTACGCGGCATCGGCCTCCAGGATCAGCCGCATCGCCTGGGCCGAGCCGAGCGCGGCCCGGTCGGCGACCCGCGCCGCGATCCCGCGGTACTCGTCATACAGGGGCGGCAATTCGGCGAAGGCCGTGGCGGCGATGCCGGGGTCGGCCAGAAGAGCGTCCAGCCCGCCGGCGAGCTCCTCGAGTCGCCCCTCGAGGTCTGCCAGCATGGCGTTCATGTCGAAGGTGGCGCCATCGATCACGTTGGTCGTGTTGGTGCCCTGGGCGGTCATGCGGTAGAGCAGGGCGTGGGTACGCACGAGCTGCTGCGCCGCCGCGTCGGCCTCGGCGACCAGCCGGCTGGCGTGGCGGATCTCCTGCAGCGCCCGGCTCTGATGGTCGAGCATGATCACGGCGGCGACGGCCACCGCCACCAGGATGGCGAGCGTGATGGCCGGGGCGAGCAGGTTCTTCGCCTTGATCGGCAGATTGTGGACGAGTGCGGACGTCATGGCTCGGCGCAGCCTCCCGACACGTTCACCCGGATTTGCGCGTCGCGGTTCCGATCTCGCGGGCACCGGATCGGGCCGCGGGTCGGAGCCTTGCGCCTTCCGGTCAAGCGCCGGTTAAGCGACCGAGACAAAGACCTTCGGTTTCCATGAATTTTTGTTGACGGGCAGTGCCCCGGCGCACGGAAGAGCAAGCCGGCCGGTACCGGCGGCGGCAGAGGCTGGGAGAAAAACTGTCGCTGCCGACGCTACCCACGCGGAACTTCACACGCCTTGGCACGTTTCGCAGGTACAGGGGAAGGGCCGGCCACGGCAGGCCGCCTCAAAAAACAGGAGGACGCCGTCATGAAGTTCATCGTCTTTCAGTGCAAGGACGACCCCGCCTACTTCATCGCCACCGATCAGGCGCATCTCGAGACGCTGCCGGCGGGCGTGTGCCCGGACAGCGGTGCGAAGGAGAAGGTGGGCGAGTGGGACGAGGAGCAGATCCGCGAGGGCACCTTCAACAAGACCATCGCGAAGAACTCGATCGAGTCCCAGGGCTTCTATCGCTTCGAGGCCAAGTACTTCGACGTGATCGAGCAGCCCCCGTCGGGCTACGCCCCGGCCGGCGGCGCGGCCTGACCGGGCCGGCATTCGGGCCGGGCGGCGCCGGCCCGGCCCGCCGGCCGGCGGTTGAAGCGCGCCGCTGATTCCGCTTTGCGCGGGCGGGCGGTGCGCCTACCTTGCCGGTCCATGGACGGCACGCGCGTATCGTCTTCCGCCCTCGATGGTGCCGGCAAGGCGGCCCTGATCGCCGAGGACATCCACAAGCGCTTCGGCTCCCTTGAGGTGCTGAAGGGCATCTCCGTGGCTGCGCACGAAGGGGACGTGATCTCGCTGATCGGCTCCTCGGGGTCGGGCAAGAGCACGTTCCTGCGCTGCATCAACCTGCTGGAGACGCCGGACCAGGGCCGCGTCGTGGTCACCGGCGAGGAGATCCGCATGCGCCGGCTGCGCGGCGGCCGCTCGGTGCCGGCCGACCCGCGTCAGGTGGAACGCATCCGCGCCCGCCTGGGCATGGTCTTCCAGAGCTTCAACCTGTGGAGCCACATGACCGTGCTGGAGAACGTCATCGAGGCGCCGGTGCACGTGTTGCGTGAGCCGCGCCGCGAGGCGATCGCCCGGGCCGAGGCCCTGCTTGCCAAGGTCGGCATCGCCGACAAGCGCGACCACTACCCCGGCCACCTGTCCGGCGGCCAGCAGCAGCGCGCCGCGATCGCCCGCGCGCTGGCCATGCGGCCCCGCGTGATGCTGTTCGACGAGCCGACCTCGGCCCTCGACCCGGAACTGGTCGGGGAGGTGCTGCGGGTGATCCGCCAGCTCGCCGAGGAGGGCAACACCATGCTGCTGGTCACCCACGAGATGGGCTTCGCCCGCGAGGTGTCGTCGCGCGTCATCTTCCTGCACGAGGGCCGCGTCGAAGAGGACGGCCCGCCGTCCCGGGTGTTCGGCGAGCCCCGCTCCGAGCGCTGCCGGCAGTTCCTGGCGAACCATCTGTAGGCGGCGGCCGGACGCGGCTGCGGCGCCGCGAGCCCCTCCGCGCGCCCCGGCCTCTCTTACGCTCCCGCCGCCATGGCCTCGAGGTCCCGGTCCACCGTCCCGATCGGCATGATGTTGAAGCGGTCGACGAGCGCCTCCAGGATCGCGGGGGTCACGAATGCCGGCAGCTTCGGCCCCAGCCGGATGTTGCGCACGCCCAGGTGCAGCAGGGCCAGCAGCACGCACACCGCCTTCTGCTCGTACCAGGAGACGACCAGGGACAGCGGCAGCTCGTTGAGTCCGACATCGAAGACCTCGGCGAGCGCCTTCGCGACCTTGATGGCCGAGTAGGAATCGTTGCACTGGCCCATGTCGAGCAGGCGCGGCAGCCCGCCTGCGGTCGCGCCGAGCTCGCTGCCGACGACGCGGAACTTGCCGCAGCCCATGGTCAGGACGACCCAGTCCTGCGGCGCGGTCTCGGCCAGATCGGTGTAGTAGTTGCGGCCCACCTCGGCGCCGTCGCACCCGCCGATCAGCAGGAAGCGCTTGATGTCGCCCTGCCGGATCGCATCGACCACCGTGTCGGCCATCCCCAGCACCGCATGGTGGCCGAAGCCGACCGTGTGGTGGCGCACCGGCGACGCGTCGTCGAAGCCGGGGGCGGCCAGGGCGGCCTCGATCACCGGGCCGAAATCGCCGTCGGAAATGTGCGGAATGCCGGGCCAGGCGACCAGGCCGCTGGTGAACAGCCGGTCCCGGTAGGCCGGCGTCGGATTCTGGATGCAGTTGGTGGTCATCAGGATGGCGCCGGGGAACGTCGCGAACTCGGTGCGCTGGCGCATCCAGGCCCCACCATAGTGGCCGACGAAATGCGGGTGCCTCTTCAGGGCGGGATAGCCGTGCGCCGGCAGCATCTCGCCGTGCGTGTAGACCTTGATGCCGGTGCCGGCGGTCTGCTCCAGAAGCAGCTCCAGGTCCTTCAGGTCGTGGCCGGAGACCAGGATGGCCTTGCCCGGCATGTGGCCCATCAGCACCGGCGTCGGCACCGGGTGGCCGTAGCCGCCGCTGTTGGCGTCGTCCAGCAGTTCGAGGGTGCGCAGCGCGATCTCGCCGCAGCGCAGGTTGAGCGCGAGCAGCGTCTCTGCGTCGTCCGCGGGGCCGTTGAGGCGGTCCAGCGCCTCGTGCACGAAGGCGTAGACGCGGTCGTCCTCGCGCCCCAGCGTGCGGGCATGCGTGGCGTAGGCGGCGATGCCCTTGATGCCGTAGGTCAGCAGCTCCTGCAGGCCGACCACGTCGCGCCCCAGGCGGCCGGTCCGGCCGGGGATGCCGACCTCCTCGCCCTGCAGCGCCAGGCCCTCGGTGTCCGCGGCGGGCGACCAGGCCGCCGGACCGTTCGGCGCCTCCGGGCGGGTTCCGGTGCGCCGGCAGGCGTCCTCGTACAGGGCGCGCGCCCGGTCGCGCATCTCCGCGGCGCGGTGCAGCAGCAGGCGCAGGCGCTCGGGATCGAAATTGACGTTGGTGACGGTGGTGAACAGCGCATCCAGCACGAACCCGTCCACGTCCGGGTCCGCGGCGCCGAGCCGGCGGGCGCGGTGGGCGTAGGCCGCGATGCCCTTGGTCGCGTGCACCAGGAGATCCTGAAGCGCGGCGGTCTCGGCCGACTTGCCGCAGACCCCGATGGTCCGGCAGCCGGTTCCGTGGGAGGTCTGTTCGCACTGGTAACAGAACATGGGGGACCCTTCCGTTGGAGGCGAGCCGCAGCGTAGCGGGCCGGTGCGGCCGGGGCTTGACCGCAGTCAAGTCGCAGCCGAAATGATCTCGTCGTCGCGGGTTGTCCCCAAAAACCGACCAGTCCTGGTGAGGCGCCGGGTGCCGCATGCACTGCCCGAGGTTGCCGGGTCCACGCCGCGGGATGCGGAGCGGCTGCGCGGGATGACTCTATTCCAAGGGTTGTCGCCCGCGGCGCTCCGGGCCCTGCTTGCGGGCACCGGGGTGCGGGCGGTTGCCGCCGGCACCGTGCTGTTCGTCCAGGACGAGCCGGCCGACCGCTTCTATGTTCTGCTGGACGGCTGGGTGAAGCTGTACCGGGTCAGCGAGGACGGTGCGCAGGCGATCGTGACCGTCGTGATTCCCGGCGAGACGTTCGCCGAGGCGGCCATTTTCGCCAGCGGCCGGTTCCCGGTGTGCGCCGAGACGGTCAGCGACGTCCGGCTGCTGGCGCTCGGCCGGGAGGGCCTGTCGCGCAGCCTGGCCGCCGACCCCGAGATCGCCTTCGCCATGCTGGGGGCGCTGTCGCTGCGGCTGCGGCACATGGTCGGGACCATCGAGCAGCTTCAGGTCAAGTCGGCGCCGCAGCGGCTCGGCGACTTCCTGCTGCGCCTGTGCCCGCCCGACGCGGCGGCGGCGTCCGTGACCCTGCCGTTCCCGAAGGCGCTGGTGGCGCAGCGCCTGGCGATCCGGCCGGAGACGCTGTCGCGCGCGCTTGCGAAACTGCGCCCGGCCGGCGTGTCCGCCGAGGGCGGCACGATCCGGATCGAGGACGTGCGGCGCCTGCGGGCCTACTGCCAGGCGGACCGGGCGGGGGGTGCCGGGTGAGCAGCCCCGTGGCGCCGCGGCGTGCGTCCGGATGCGGGCAATCCGCTAGCGCGCCCGGTCCGTGCCCGGCGGCCGACCGCTTCGCCTATCGCACGGTATCGCCCTCGTCCGGCTCCTCGTCCGCGGCACCGTCCAGATACGCAAGGAAATCCTCACGCCGCCCGCGGACCGCGCGGGTGCGAAAGTCGTCGTCGGTTTCCAGCGCCGACAGCTTCTCGGCCACGGCCACATTGATGAACTGGTTCAGGCTGGTGCCCTCCGCGGCCGCAATCCGCTCTGCGGCAGCCCGGAGCGACGGATGAAGCCGCAAGGGATGATCGGGATGGCTCATCGCGGTCTCCTTCAGGCTCTTCAAGCCGTGCAGCCGATGCGGACAGACCCTGCTTCCTTCGGTCTTCGAATACAAGTGACCCTGGTGCGGCCCTTGCGCTTCCCCTTGACGGCTCGCCTACATCCTGCGGAAATGCCGCACGCAACCATCAAACCGAGAAATCGAGAGACAGGAGGAAAAGGCATGACGGTAAGCATCAGGCTGGCCCTGCCGGCGGCCGTGGCCGTGGCGCTGGCCGGCGCCGCGACCGGCGCGAACGCCCAGGAGACGATCCGGCTCGGCACGGAGGGTGCCTACCCGCCGTTCAACTACACCAACGCGGCCGGCGAACTCGAAGGCTTCGAGATCGACATGGGCAACGCGCTGTGCGAGCGCATGGGCGTCGAGTGCGAGTGGGTCGCGCAGGACTGGGACGGCATCATCCCCGCACTGCTCCAGGGTCGCTACGACGCCATCATCGCCGCCATGAACATCACCGAGGAGCGGCAGGAGACGATCGACTTCACCCAGGACTACGTGTCCATGCCGGTGATCTTCGTCGGCCCGGCCGACGACCCCGAGTTCCAGGCGGTGACGACCGTGGACGAGCTGGCCGCCGCGCTGGAGGACGAGGTCGTCGGCGTCCAGGAGGCGACGATCTTCCAGACCTTCGTGGAGACGGCGCTGCCCGACGTCGAGCTGCGCACCTACGGCACGCAGGAGCAGCTCAACCTGGACCTGGTCAGCGGCCGCGTCGACGCCGGCCTGGCCGACTCGTTCGCCTGGAAGGACTTCCTGGAGTCGGAGGAGGGTGCGGACTATGCGCAGTTCGGTCCCGGCCTGACCGGCGAGGACTTCCCCGTGCTGGGCCGCGGCATGGGCATCGGCCTGCGCCCCGGCGACGACGAGCTGCGGGCCCGCTTCGACGAGGCGCTGTGCGAGCTCGCCGAGGACGGCACGCTCTCCGAGCTCAGCATGGAGTGGTTCGAGGAGGACATCTCCCTGCCCTGCCGCCGCGAGGGCTGACGCGGCGTCCCGCTGCCGGAGCCGTACCCTGCGGGCGGCTCCGGCAGCGCACTGCGACTCAGGATGTTAGAATTTTGTGAAGCGCGTGGATTGATCAACGGGACGGTCGTGTTCTGCACGCATTCGTCTTGACGCAGCGACGGCATTCCGCGAAAACTAAGCCATCCGTACTAGCTCCGGTATCGGGCACGGAGGCAGGAGTGATCAGATCGATTGGCGTGAGCGCGGCCGTCGCATTGGCGCTGGCGGCGGGCGGCGCGGCGGCGCAGACTGACGGCGTTCTGCGCATCGGCACGGAAGGCGCCTACCCGCCGTGGAACTTCACCAGCCCCTCCGGCGAGCTGATCGGCTTCGAGATCGACCTGGGCAACGCCCTGTGCGAACGGCTCGACGTGCGCTGCGAATGGGTGGCGCAGGACTGGGACGGCATGATCCCGGCGCTGCTCCAGGGGCGCTACGACGCCATCATGGCCGGCATGTCGATCAACGACGAACGCCGGCAGCGAATCGCCTTCACCCACGGCTATGCCACCACCCCGGCGCACTTCGTGGCCCACGTCGACTCCCCGTACCGGGAGCTGGAGACGGTGGAGGAGGTGATCGCCGCCCTGGACGAGGGCGCGCCGGTCAGCGCGCAGGTGGCGACCATCCACCACGCCTTCCTGGAGCAGCACGTGCCCGGCGCAGACCTGCGCACCTACGAGACGCAGGAACGGCTGAACCTGGACCTGGCCGCCGGCCGGGTCGAGGTGGGCCTGGCCGACAGCTCCGGCTGGGACGACTTCCTGGGGTCGGAGGAGGGCCAGTCGTTCGGGAATTTCGGCCCCGGCCTGACCGGCGCCGACTTCGCGATCTTCGGCGAGGGCGTCGGCATCGGCGTCCGACCGGACGACACGGAGCTGCTGGCGCGGCTGAACGCGGCGCTGTGCGAGATGGCCGAGGACGGCTCGCTGGCCGCCCTGACCGAGGAGTGGTTCGGCTTCGACGCCTCGATGCCGTGCCCGACCATGGACCGGGCCGCCGTCGCCGAGTGACCGCCGGCCGCGGCGCCGCGGCGCGCGCCCCGCGGCCTGACGAGCCCGCGGGCCGGCGGTGCTAGAGCTGCTGGCCTTCGGCCCCGACGGCTGGGGCGACGAGATGCTGCGCGGCGCGGCGATGACCGTGGCCGTCGCCGTGCTCGCCTACGCCTTCGGGCTGGTGCTGGGCACCGCCGCCGCCGCCGCCAAGCTGTCCAGCCTGGCGCCGCTGCGGGCGCTGGCGGAGGGCTACACCGTCGTCTTTCGCGGCGTGCCCGAGCTGCTGGTCATCTACCTGTTCTTCTTCGGGTCCACCGGCGCCGTCATGTGGGTGGCGCGCCAGTTCGGCTATGTGGGCTACATCGAGCTGAACAACTTCACGATCGGCGTGCTGGCCGTCGGCATCATCTCGGGCGCGTACTCTACCGAGGTGATTCGCGGCGCCATCCAGACCATTCCGCGCGGACAGCTGGAGGCTGCCTATGCGGTCGGCATGGGCGGGCCGCTGGTGTTCCGCCGCATCGTGCTGCCGCAGATGCTGCGCCTGGCGCTGCCGGGGCTGGGCAACGTCTGGCAGCTCACGCTCAAGGACACCGCGCTGATCTCGGTCACGGCCCTGGCCGAGCTGATGCGCATGGCCTCGGTCGCCGCCGGCTCCACGCGCGAGCCGTTCATCTTCTATATCACCGCAGCGGTGCTCTACCTGCTCATGACCACCGTGTCCCAGGCCGGCTTCGCCTGGGCCGAGCGCCACTACAGCCGCGGCGTGAGGCGCGCCTGACCATGGACCTGGAGCTGATGGCCGACAGCATCGTGCCGCTGCTGGGCGGGGCCTGGCTGACGGCGCAGCTCGTCGCGCTGTCGCTGCTGTTCGGGATCGGGCTGGCGGTGGCGGTGGGCCTGATGCGGCTGTCGTCCAACCGCTATGTCGCCGGCGGCGCCTACGCCTATGTGTTCGTGTTCCGCGGCACGCCGCTGCTGGTGCAGATCGCGCTGATCTACTACGGCATCGGCCAGTTCGCGTTCATTCGCGAGAGCATCCTGTGGGAGGTGTTCCGCGAGGCGTACTGGTGCGCGATCCTGGCGCTGACGCTGAACACCGCGGCCTACACCGCGGAGATCGTGCGCGGCGGCATTCTGTCGGTACCGCACGGGCAGGTCGAGGCGGCGCGCGCCTACGGCATGTCGGCCGGGCAGGTCTACCGCCGCGTGATCGCGCCCCAGGCGATCCGCCAGGCGCTGCCGGCCTACGGCAACGAGGTCATCCTGATGGTCAAGGCCAGTTCGCTGGCCAGCACGATTACGCTGATGGAGATCACCGGCGTCGCCAAGCGCCTGATCAGCCGCACCTACGCACCGATCGAAATCTTCATCGTGGCCGGCGCCATCTACCTGGCGATCAACTTCCTGGCGACGCGGGCGATCCGCTACGCCGAGTGGCGCATGACGCCCGACCTGCGGCCGCCGCGCGAGCCCAGCCTGCACCGCCCGGTGCCGCGGCTCGGCCTCGGCCTGGGGCTGGGCCTCAAGGGGCGGCGCAGGCCGACCCGCCGCGAGCCAGCCGCTACTGCCGACGCCAGGCCGGCATCGCGTCGGCGAACTCGTCCGGGCTGACGTAGCCGTCGCGGTTGGCGTCGAACCGGTTGATCATGGTGCGGTGGCGCGTGTCGAACTCCCGGCGCGTCACGACGCCGTCGCGGTCCATATCCATCCTGGAGAAGCGGCGGCCCTGCGGCCCCTGCATCATGCCCGGCCCATGCCCGGGGCCGAGCCCCATGCCCGGTCCGGCGCCCATGCCGGGGGGCATGCGCTCGCCCGCACCGGTGTCGGCGCCCGGCCCGGACGTCACGCCCGGCCCGTAGCCCGGACCGGTGCCCGGCGCTGCCGGCTGCTGCGGGGGCACGAACGGCTGCCCGCTGCCCCGGTCGACGATCCACGGGTCCATCCGGTCCCCGGCCGCGGCCGCCTCGCCGGCGGTGATCCGGCCGTCGCCGTCGGCATCCAGGTTTGCAAAGGTCGCGCCCTGGGCCGCCTGCAGCTCCGACCGGTCGAGCCGGTTGTCGCCGTTGCGGTCCAGCGTGGAGAACTGCTGCTGCCAGCCGGGGCCGACCGCTGCCGTACCCTGCTGCGCCTCCGCCACGACCGCCCCGCCGGTGCCGACGAGTGCCGCCAGCACCGTCGCCGACACGCCGCGCCGCCATTGCCTGCCGGACATTGCATCCCTCCCGTCTCGCCTGGCATGAGTGGTCCTGTGAGTCCAGGTGCGTCGTCCGATGCGCCGTCACAAGCGGGCCGATCGGCTACGCCGTCCGGCGAACCGGCCGGGCGCGAACACGGCTTTGAGAATCGCGTCCGATCGGAATAAGATCGCCGCTCGGACGGGACCGACGCCGGCAGGAGGACAGCTCATGACCGTCGAAAAGCTGCTCAAGATGAAGGGCACCCAGGTCGTCACGATCAAGCCGACGGCCAGCCTGCGGGACGTCACCCGCGAGCTCGCGGCCGGCAACTTCGGCGCCCTGGTTGTCAGCAAGGACGACAAGGCGGTCGTCGGCATCATCTCCGAGCGCGACGTGATTCGCGCCATCTCGGAGAAGGGTTCCGATGCGCTCAACCTGAAGGTCAGCTCCGTGATGACCAAGGAGGTCGTCACCTGCGCGCCCAAGGACAAGCTCGACGACGTGCTCTCGGTCATGTCGCACCGCCGGTTCCGCCACCTGCCGGTGGTCGAGGGCGACGTCCTGGCCGGCGTGATCAGCATGACCGACCTGATGCGCAAGCGCATGGAGGACATCCAGCACGAAGCGGACGCCATGCGGCAGTTCATCACCGGCCGCTGAGCGCCGGTCCCGCCCGGCGCGGCGCGCCGCCGCCTCAGGCCGGGGTCAGGCGCGCGCCCAGGCCGGCCATCGTCTCCGCGAACCCCGGGAAGCTGGTCGCGATCGGCGCCGCGTCGTCGACCGCGACCGGTGCGGCGGCCGCCCCGCCGAGCACCAGGAAGCTCATCGCGATGCGGTGGTCGAGCGCCGCGGCGACGGTGGCGCCGCCCGCCGGCGGCCGGCCGGTGCCGGTCACGGTCAGGCTGTCCGCCCCGGCCTCCACCGCCACGCCGCACGCCGCCAGCCCGGCGGCCAGCCCGGCCAGCCGGTCGCTCTCCTTGACGCGCAGCTCGCCGACGCCGGGCATCCGGGTGGTGCCCACGGCACAGGCCGCGGCCATGGCCAGGGCGGGATACTCGTCGATCATCCGCGGCGCCCGCTCCGGCGGCACGTCGACGCCGCGCAGGGGGCCGCCGCGGGCGTGCAGGTCGGCGATCGGCTCGCCGGCCTCGGTGCGCGGGTTGTGCAGCGTCAGGTCGGCGCCCATCTCGACCAGGGTGTCGAGCAGGCCGGTGCGTCGCGGATTGACCCCGACGCCCTCCAGCACCACCTCCGACCCCGGCCGGATCAGCGCCGCCACCAGCGGGAACGCCGCCGAGCTGATGTCGCCCGGCACGCGCACCGCCCGGCCGGCGAGTTCCGGCTGGCCGCGCAGCACGATCGTCTCGGTGTCGCCGTCCGCGGCGACCGACAGGGTGGCGCCGAAGGCGCGCAGCATGTGCTCGGTGTGGTCGCGGGTCGGCCGGCGCTCGATCACGGCGGTCTCCCCCGGCGCGTTCAGCCCGGCCAGCAGCACGGCCGACTTGACCTGGGCGGACGCCACGGGCAGGTCATAGACGATCGGGACCGGCGCGTCGGCCCCGCGCACCGCCAGCGGCAGCCGGCCGCCGCGCCGCCCGGTGAAGACGGCGCCCATCGCCTCCAGCGGCGCGGTGACCCGTGCCATCGGCCGGCGCACCAGCGAGGCGTCGCCGGTCAGCACGGCGGTCAGCGGGTGGGTCGCCAGCAGGCCCAGCAGCAGGCGCGCGCTGGTGCCGCTGTTGCCCATGTCGAGCACCTCGGCGGGCTCGGCCAGGCCGCCGACGCCGGTGCCGAACACGCGCCACGGCGCGCCGGGCCCGGCCGGCGGCACCACCTCGGCGCCGAGCGCGGTCATCGCCGCGGCGGTGGCCAGCACGTCGGCGCCCTCGAGCAGGTCGTGGACGATTGTCTCGCCGACCGCGACGGCGCCGATCATCAGGGCGCGGTGCGAGATCGACTTGTCGCCCGGCACGCGCACCCGGCCGGCGAGCGGGCCGCCGGGATGGGCGATCAGGCCTGAGGGCGTGCGGGCGGGCATGGGAGCGGTCCGGGGCGACGGGGGGCGACGGGGGGCGACGACGGATGGGGGCGACGGGCGCGGCGTCCGGGCGCTTGTCCCGGACGGCGGCTGGTTAGCATACCCGCCCCGGCGGCGCGACGGCTTATGCGCCGGTGCCCGGGCGGCGACTTTTCGCTTTGACAGGACTCGCGGCGGCATGGCAAAGGCGCGCATGGTCGCGCGCAAGAGCCGGCCGGACCGCGCACATCGCAGGGAGGAGCCAGCGTGGCGAAGCCGGAATGGGGTGCCAAGCACATCTGTCACAACTGCGGCACCCGGTATTACGACATGCATCGGGCGGAGATCGTCTGCCCCAAGTGCAACACCCCGTTCGACCCGGAGGCGCTGCTGAAGTCGCGGCGGTCCCGCGGCGGGTTCACCGGCGACGTGACGCCGGTCCGGCCGAGCCGCAGCCGCGCCAAGGTGGCGGCCGAGGCCGAGGCCGAGCCGCAGGCGGCCGAGGAGGACGAGGAGCGCGTCGGCGTCGGCGACGAGGACGTGGCCGAGGAGGACACCGACCTGGAGAGCGTCGAGTCCGGCGAGGAGGAGTTCGAGGAGAGCGAGGACGAGGAGTCCGGCGTGCTGCTCGAGGACGCCTCCGAGCTCGGCGACGACGACGTGGAGATCGAGGTCGAGGACCGCGACGAGGAGAGCCGCTGACCCGGCGGCCCGCGCGGCCGGCCGGCGGCACGGGCCCCGGCCGCACCGCCCGTGTTTTTCCCCTTGAACCGCGCCGGCCGTCCGCCCAATATTGACGCCCGACGACGGCCGGCCCTTGGGTCCGCCATCCCCGGGATCATGGGGCCATAGCTCAGCTGGGAGAGCGCTACAATGGCATTGTAGAGGTCAGGGGTTCGATCCCCCTTGGCTCCATAACCGCACCAAGGGCCCGGCCGGCAACGGCCGGGCCCTTCGGCGTTTCGGCGGCGGGGATGGACGCGCGGCCGCGAGGTCAGCCGGTGCCGGCGTGCCAGGGCACCTCGTAGAGCGGGACGGGCGCGGCGAACCCCTTCAGCCGGCGCGGCGGACGCGCGATGGCGGCGAACCGGCCGGCGATCCGCTCGTGCACCGTGGCGGAGATCACGATGGTCTCCGGCGCGCCGGCCTCGCACAGGCGGGCGGCGAGCTGGACCGTGGTGCCGAACAGGTCCCGGCTGTCCTCGACCGGCTCGCCGGCATGGATGCCGATGCGCACGCGCAGCGGCTCCGCGCTGGCCAGGTTGAACGCGGCGAACGCCTGCTGGATGGCGCGGGCGCAGGCGACGGCCGCGGCCGGGTCGCCGAACGAGGCCATGATCCCGTCGCCGGTGTGCTTCACCTCGCGCCCGCCGGTGTCGCGCAGGGCGCGCCGCACCAGGGAATCGTGCGCGCGCACCATCTCCACCGCCCGCGCATCGCCCAGGCGGGCGGTCATGGCCGTCGAGTCCACGATGTCGGTGAACATGACCGCCCGGAACGCCGGGTCCGGCGCGGCGGCCTGCCCCGCCTCCGGCGGCGGGTCGGCGATCCGGCCCAGAAAGGCCTCGACCGCCGACAGGTCGACCGGGATCACCTCGGTCGCCACCCCGCCGTGCGCCTCGGCATGGACGCGCATCGCCGTGTCGATGTCGGGCGCATCGATCAGGCAGAACCCCGAGCCGCGCACGTCGTCGAACCAGTAGGTCAGGAACCGCACCCCGTAACGGTCCTGCACCTCCAGATCCCGCCGGTGCGCCTCGGCAATGTCGTCAGCCGACAGGCCGCGCAGATCATGACGATCCAGAAAGATCGGCATCGGTGGCCCCCTGGTTCCGGGACAAGACCGTCGACCCGGACGAGGGTCGCCTGGAAAGCCTGTCTACGGACATAGCATGACAATTATGGCAACATGAGGCGCCTTGAACTCTTGTATATCCGGAAACGTTGAGAGCCCGGCCGCCCGCAACGCATGTTCATCGCGCTTTGGGCCGAACCTGTCCGGACCGGCCGATATCGGCAGCCCGCGGTATCGATATTGGCGACGAGGCGCGAATACCCTTGACGCCGCGCAGGGTTCCGCGTGATGACCCGCCGATCGCGCCCCGGCAAGGCGTTGGAGCGCCATCATGGCGGGGTTTTGCCGCCGCCAATCCCCGTCATTCCGCCGTGACTCCCCAACGGCGCCTGCGCCGCTGATCTATCCGAGCACGGTGAGTTCGGGTATCGTGTTAACTCACATGATGGGTTGCTATTTCCTATAGCGGCCGCTATCAAGGATGAAGATCGTTAGACAGAGGCACCTGTTGTGAGGGAGACGCGCCATATGAGGCTGTTGAAATGCCGAAATATGCTCCTAATCAAAAGTACAAGTTGCATCCTCCCAAGGCAAGGAATCCACATGCTCCGGTCTCGGCGACTGCTTCCAGAACATTGCAAGAGCCTGATTTTAAAGACTGTCCCCGAAGTTTCCGCGGCAGCTAAGTCCCTTTCAGTGGAAGCGATCCTATGAAATTCCGGCGCAGAACGCTTGATCAAATTGCAGATATGATTTGCGGCAACTTTTTTCCAGTTGAAGAGAGTCTATTCCCATATCGAAGCAGTTCATATATCACTAAGTTTTTCCAGGATGCTGAAACTAATTTTGAACATGACGGTTCGACCCGCGCGGCATGGGTCTCTAGTACTTTGGAGGAGATTCTGAAGGGGCCATCTAAAGACGCCAATACACCGCCCGACGCATTCTTGAGAGTGATTGCCACACTGATGGATCAAAGTGACGCAAAGAACGAATGCAGCGAGAGGCCGGGCGCGCTAAACATGCTCAACGCGTCGCTTGCTCGAGAAGGATTTGAAGCTTTCTATAGTGGTGATCGCCGCTGCTATCTTCGGCATACGGCAACTAAGACAATTTCGGGGGTGATGCTAAATCCACATCGCCCAATGTCAGCAGATGAACTAAATAGAAGGAAGCAACTTAAGGAATATATTGAGCTTGCCGACGAAGATGATTTAATTGACAATGTGCTGGTTCCGCTTTTTCGTCAGCTTGGGTTTCATAGGATCACTGCTGCGGGCCACAAAGATAAGGCGTTGGAATATGGAAAAGACATCTGGATGCGCTATTCGCTCCCAACACAGCATATCCTCTATTTTGGCCTCCAAGTCAAGAAGGGAAAGCTGGACGCCGCAGGAACGAGCCGTTCCGGAAGCGCTAATATAGCAGAAGTAATAAATCAGATTACAATGATGATTGGCCATGAAATTTTTGATCAGGAGATAAATCGTAGGGTTCTTGTAGATCATGTCTTTATCGTTTCTGGCGGTGAAATTACGAAGGCCGCACGTAACTGGCTGGGAGGAAAACTCGATGCGGCGCGACGGAGCCAGATTATGTTCATGGACCGCGACGATATTCTAAATCTGTTTGCTGTTACAAACACCCCACTTCCCACGAGCACGGTACGTGACGAGCCATTGTCGGATGAAGTCCCATTTTGATGTGATGAGGGCATTGTCCCGGCCCGGCGGTGCCGCTGGCATGAAGATGCGTGGGCTGGCAGGCGATGCTGAAGGGCCAATATTCGTGCATCGCGCTTGTCATGCTCTTATGCCGAGTGAGACAAAATGGTGAAGCGACAACTTACTACCAGAGAACTTGAAGAGCACCTTGAGCGACAGCTGCGCTTCCTTGAAGCCTCTTCTGCTGCTTTCGACAATGGGTATGAAGATGAAGCGGTCCGTCTTTCGTTGGGTGTCCGTATACTTTTGCATGATACAAACAATTCGCGCTCACTATTAAGCTTGTTAAGCAAGAAGAATATTCAGTTTGCTGACACGGCTTTCGAACCAGACTCAGACAGTGTTGCTGCCCATGGAGGTTTGGTCTTCATCGCGATGGGAGCGATGCAACCGAGGTTCGTTGCGGGGCTCGACGACGTCCCATCCCTCAGGTGGATAAGTTTTGATGAATGGTGGAATGCGCCAGTATTTGTTGACCAAAAGCGGAATATTCTGACACGGAAAAATCTCGTCCTCATAGCTGCAAACCAGGACGGTGGCGCACATGTTGATCCTGATCTTGATGAAGCTTATTACGAGCTAACCCGGAATAACTCGTTTGGGTGGTTTTCTGTCGAAAAGAACGCATCCAAGCCCATAGCCGGAGCAGAACGTGCAGCTATTCGGCAGATTGCACATGAGGTACTTAAGACGTTGAGGCCGGGATATACGAAGGGTCCACAACACCAAGGTAACATTATTATCGGCGGCGTTTCGGTGAATCTGGGCTCATCTCCAGCGCATGTAGGTCCGCAACGACCGGCTCAGAGCGCGAAGGTCGGTAGAAACAAGCCATGCCCCTGTGGCAGTGGGAGAAAGTACAAACACTGTTGTGGCGCTTTAGTGCGTTAGGTAATCGTTTGCCACAGGCAGGACCGCAGTCTTTCGTGGGCGGTCCTGCCGAACCGATCGGCAAAACTGCACCATAGGGGTAATCGTCCACGGCTTGGACTGCCAGACGCGGCATTGGCGGGTCTGGCGGAGGGCTACACGCGCTCCGGGGCAGAGTGGGCGGATGCCGGTAGCGCGCAGATACGATTGGGGCGGCCGCACGAAGTATTTAAGATCAGGCTTGATCCTGGGAGGAAAATCTTATATAGTCACCGCTGAATTGCCTTTCACCCGAGGGGATGCGTACCCTGTGAACCTGACCACGCCATCGCATCGACCCGGCGCCACTCGGCTCCCCAGCCGCACTCCCAGGGCCGAATGCAACACCCGCGTTTCCCGTTGCAATTGTTGCACAAGCCCGGAAATGCGGGCTCCGTCAGGCAGATAGCGTGCAACATGGCGGTTGCGCGGGGGTTGCGCCGGTGGTGCATTGGGATGCCGGCGGGGCGGGGGCGCGCGGGGGCTGCGTGCGGAGGGGGTGCGTGCCGCGCGCCGTGGGCGGCGGGACGCCGCCCCTCCGGGGAGCGACCCCGGGCCTACGCCCGCCGGCAGTGCAGGAGGAAATTCCGGTTGACCCGGAACCGCCGGCGCTGGTGCGGGGTCAGCAGGCGCCTGGACGCCACCACCCTCGCCGGCAGGCCGGCGGCGGCCAGGCGGGCGGGCAGGTCGGCGCCGTAGATGCGGTAGTGGTAGGGGTGGCCGTAGGCGGTCAGGCGCTTGGCCGGGGTGTCCAGGGCCGGGTCGGCCAGGGTCCGCGGCAGGCCGGGGTCCCAGGGCACCAGGACGATCGCGGTGCCGCCGGGGCGCAGCACGCGGGCCAGTTCGGCGATCGCCGCGGCGTCGTCGGGCACGTGCTCCAGCACGTGGCTGGACAGCACCAGGTCGACCGAGGCGGTGCGCAGGGGCAGGGCGGTCAGGTCGGCCTGCAGGTCCGCCGCCGGGTTGAACCGGTCCACGGACAGGTAGCGCAGGTTCGGGCGGGCGCGCAGCAGCGCCTCCAGGCACGGCTCCGGCGCGGTGTGCAGCACGTCGAGGCGCCGGCCGAGCAGGCGGGTGCGGCGCATGAGGTACAGCCACAGGAACCGGTGCCGCTCCACCGAGCCGCAGCGCGGGCACCGGCTGTTGCGCCGCCCGCCCAGCCCGAACGGCAGGAAGCGGGCGGCGCGGGTGCCGCACAGCGGGCACTCCAGCACGCCGGGGCCGACACGCCCCTGAAGGCGCTGCCGGTACAGGCGCTCGCGGCGGTAGATCTCGGCCTCGTCCAGGCCGCCGCGCGCGATCGCCGGCAGCAGCGCCTCCAGGCCGTGCAGCACGGCGCCCCGGTCCCGGTTCCGGTCCCGGCCCCTACAGCCCGAACAGGCGCTGCAGGGCGTGGCCGCGCTTCTCCTCGTAGCGCTGGTGGTAGTCCTCGGCCGGGTAGAACGGGCCGGCCGGGACGATCTCCGTGGCGACCTCGCCGCGGACCCGGCCGTCCTCCTGCAGCCGGTCCTTCATGGACCGCGCCGCCGACTCCTGCTCCGCATCGTGCACGAACACCGCGGAGCGGTACTGCGAGCCCACGTCCGGGCCCTGGCGGTTGCGCTGGGTCGGGTCGTGGATCGCCCAGAAGGTCTCCAGCAGGTCCTCGTACGACACCTGGTCCGGGTCGTAGTCGACCTCCACCGCCTCGGCGTGGCCGGTGCGGTCGGTGCACACCTGCTCGTAGGTGGGGTTCGGTACGTGGCCGCCGGTGTACCCGACGCGGGCATCCGTGACGCCGGGCACCCGGCGGAACGCGGACTCCACGCCCCAGAAGCAGCCGGCGGCAAAGGTGGCCTTGGCCATGTTGCGGTCTCTCCTCCCTGAACGCACCCGGATGATGACGGAGGGGCGCGCCGGGGACAAGGTGGGGCGCCGATGCTTCCCGTTAAAGCCCCTGTTCATGCTGCGACATCGCGCCGGCCGTCACGACCCTGCGTGGTGCCACGGCCCGTCGGCACACGACAGCAACGTTATTGTGACGCTTTTTTTGCAGTGACGCCTTGGCCCGGAAAAGGTTAATCTTCACGTTTCGCACCCAGAAGCAGCCGCGGCGTCCGGTCGCGAACCCTCGGCCGGTCCGGCGCGTTCCTGTCGTTGCTGCACCACGTTTCGGGGGACGACGGGCGTCCGCGCCCGCGCTCCCCGGATGGAGATGCCGGTGACCCCTACCCCTGGATCCGCCCTGCGCGCCACCCCCGGCGCCCGTCAGCCGTCCCCCGCCAGCGATGCGGGGCGGCCCCACCAGACCCGGCCGGCGGCGGTGCCCGATCGGGCCGAGCCCGCGCAGACCGGCGAGCCGCCGCCGGTGGCCGGCTTGGTCGTCCGGCACGGCGACGTGCCCGGCCGCCTGCGCCTGCGCGTCGAGGGACTGAAGCGCTCGGAGGCCTGCAAGCGCCAGCTGGAGGAGCGCCTGCCGAACGTGCCCGGCGTGCACGGCTGCTCGGCCAGCGTGTGGACCGGCACCGTCCTGGTCCACTTCGACCCCGGCACGCCGATCGAGCGCGTCATCGCCGCAGTGGCCCGCGCCGCGCCGCCGCCGGCCAACGCGCAGCCCCGGACGCAGCCGGGCGGCGGCGATGCCGGGGACGGGCCGCCGCCGGATGCGGGCCGTCGGCAGGGCGCCCCGGCCGGCGGCCACGGCGGCGGCCGCGCGCTGGTACCGTCGGACGGCAACGGCCCGGCCTGGCACGCCGAGGAGGCCGACGCGGTGCTGCGCCGCTTCGAGAGCGACCTGTCGCACGGCCTGACCCGCGACGACGCCGCCCGGCGCCTCGACACCTACGGCCCGAACGCGCAGCCGCCGCCGTCGCGCCCGTCGCGCTTCGCGATGCTGCTGCGCCAGTTCACGTCGTGGCCGGTCGGGCTGCTGGCGGCCTCGGCGGCGGTGTCGGTGGCCACCGGCGGGATCATCGATGCGATCGCCATCATGGGCGTGGTGGTGGTCAACGCCGGCATCGGCTATTTCACCGAGACCCAGACCGAGCGCACCATCCGCAGCCTGTCCGGGCCGACCCATTACCGGGTCAAGGTGCGCCGCGGCGGCGAGGTGCGCGAGATCGAGGCCGCCGACGTGGTGCCGGGCGACATCCTGGTGCTGCAGCCGGGCGGGCGCGTGTCCGCCGACGCGCGCATCGTCGTCGCCCGCGACCTGAGCGTCGACGAGTCCGCCCTGACCGGCGAGAGCATGCCGGCGGACAAGCTGCCGGCGCGGATCGACCGGCGCGACACGCCGCTGGCCGACCGGCACAACATGGTCTACCGCGGCGCCGTCACCACCAGCGGCTACGGGCTGGCAGTCACCGTGGCCACCGGTCCGCACACCGAGATCAGCCAGGTCGAGCGCATGGCCGGCGAGGTCGAGGCGCCGGAGACGCCGATGCAGCGCCAGCTCGGCCGGCTCGGCAGCCAACTGGCGCTGGTCAGCGGCGGCATCTGCGTCGGCGTGTTCGCGGTCGGCCTGCTGCGCAATTTCGGCGCGGTGCAGATGCTGAAGGAGTCGATCGCGCTGGCGGTGGCGGCGGTGCCGGAGGGCCTGCCGGCGATGGCGACGACCACCCTGGCGCTGGGCATCCGCGACATGCGCCGCTACAAGGTGCTGATCCGCCGGCTCGACGCGATCGAGACGCTGGGCGCGGTCCAGGTGCTGTGCCTGGACAAGACCGGCACGCTGACCCACAACCGCATGAGCGTGGTGGCGGTGCACGCCGGGATGACGTCCTATCGCGTCGAGGACGGCCATGTGAGGCCGGCAGATGGCGCGAGCCAGGGCGGCCCCGGCGTGGTGCACCGCCTGATCGAGGTCGGCGCCCTGTGCAACGAGGCCGAGCTGATCGAGGGGCCGGACGGGCCGGGGGTGGCCGGGTCGGCAACCGAGGCGGCGCTGGTCCGGCTCGCCCTGGACTCCAACTTCGACGTGGCCGCACTGCGCGAGAGCCGGCCGCGGCGGCACATCAGCTACCGCGCCGAAGGCCGCCGCTTCATGGCCAGCAGCCATGCCCTGGACGACGGGCGCGTGCTGATCGCCGTCAAGGGCAGCCCGCAGGAGGTGCTGGACCGCTGCCGGACCTATGCCCGCGGCGGCGAGGTCCGCCCGCTGGACGGGGACGAGCGCGAGGAGATCGCTCGGGCCAACGAGCACATGGCCGGGGACGCACTGCGCGTGCTGGGCCTCGCCTGCGCCGAGGTGGCGGAGGCCGACGACGGCGACGGCGAGCCCGACGAGCTGACCTGGCTCGGCCTGGTCGGCATGGCCGACCCGGTGCGCAGCGGCGTCACCGACGTGATCCGGGACTTCCACGGGGCCGGCATCGACACCATGATGATCACCGGCGACCAGTCCGCCACCGCCTACGCGATCGCCCGCGAGCTCCACCTCAGCCGCGGCGGCTCGGTGGAGATCCTGGACTCCTCGGACCTGGAGCGGATCGACCCGGAGGTGCTCAAGGCGCTGGCGGTGCGCGCCAACGTGTTCGCCCGCGTCACTCCGTTCCACAAGCTGCGCATCGTCCAGGCGCTGCAGCGCGGCGGCCGCATCGTCGCCATGACCGGCGACGGCATCAACGACGGCCCGGCGCTCAAGGCGGCCAACGTCGGCGTCGCCATGGGCCGCGGCGGCACCGACGTGGCGCGCGACATCGCCGACGTGGTGCTGGAGGACGACGACCTGGCGACCATGGCCACGGCGATCGCCCGCGGGCGCAGCATCTACGGCAACACGCGCAAGGCCATCCACTTCCTGCTGGCGACGAACCTCAGCGAGATCCTGATGGTGCTGGGGGCCACGGCGCTGGGCATCGGACAGGTGCTGTCGCCCATGCAGCTGCTATGGATCAACCTGATCAGCGACGTGTTTCCGGCGCTGGCCCTGGCGCTGGAGCCGCCCGAGCCGGAGATCATGCGCCAGCCGCCGCGCGATCCGGAGGAGCAGATCCTGTCCGGCAAGGACTTCCGCCGCCTGGTCCTGGAGGGGACCGTGCTGACGGGGCCGCCGCTGGCCGCCTATGGGCTTGCCGTGGCGCGCTACGGCGCCGGACCGCAGGCGGGGACGATCGCCTTCAACAGCCTGGTCATCGCGCAGATGCTGCACGCCGTGACCTCGCGCTCGGAGCACCACACGGTGCTGTTCGACCGCGAGCGGCTGCCGCCCAACCCGTACCTGCGCACGGCGCTGCTCGGATCGTTCGCGGCGCACGGGGCGGTGATGACGCTGCCGCCGCTGCGCCGGCTGCTCGGCACCACGGCGCTCGGGCCCGCCGACCTGGCGGTGTCGGCGGCGGCCGGCGTGCTGCCGTTCGCCGTGAACGAGCTGATCCGGCTGTGGCGGCGCCAGCGCACCGAGGCCGGCGGGGCCGGCGGGGCCGGCGGGGCCGGCGCGGGCGGCGGGGCCGATGCGGCGGACACGGTCGACTGGAACGGACCCCAGGTCGAACAACAAGGCGAGTAGAGGCCATGCTGCAGGACTTCGTGTTCACGTCGGAGTCGGTCACGGAAGGGCATCCGGACAAGCTCTGCGACCAGATCAGCGACACCATCATCGATCACTGCCTGCGCGAGGACCGGGCGGCGCGGGTGGTCGCCGAGTGCGCGGTCTCCACCGGCGTCGTGTTCATCGCCGCCCGCCTGGCCACCACGGCGGTGATCGACGTGGCGCAGGTGGCGCGCCAGGTGATCCGCCGGATCGGCTATGTCGGCGAGGATTTCAACGCGAAGACCTGCAGCGTGATGACCAGCCTGAACGAGCTGGCGCTGGACCACTTCCAGCGCTCCGACGAGGAGCGCATGACCGACGACGAGATCGAGGCCGTGCCCGCCACCAACCAGGTCACCGTGTTCGGCTTTGCGTGCTCCCAGACGGCGGCGCTGATGCCGCTGCCGATCTGGCTGTCGCACAAGCTGGCGCGGCGCATGAGCACGGCCCGGCTGACCCGGCGCATGGCCTACCTGGAGCCGGACGGGCAGGTGCAGGTCGCGGTCGAGTTCCGCGGCCGGCGCCCGGCGCGCATCCACTCGATCACGCTGCTGTCGGCGCTGGACGACGGGGCGGCGCCGGACGCCGGGCGGCTGCGCGCGGACTTCGAGAAGTACGTCATCGAGCCGGGCTTCCAGGACGAGGCGGTCCGGCCCGACGCCGGCACCAACCTGGTGATCAACCCGGGCGATGCGTACCTGGTCGGCGGTCCGTCGGTGCACGCCGGGCTGACCGGGCGCAAGACGGCGATCGACACCTACGGCGCCTACTCGCGCCACAGCGGGGCGGCGCTGAGCGGCAAGGACCCGTCGCGGATCGACCGGGCCGGCCCCTATGCCGCCCGCCATGCCGCCAAGACCGTGATCGCCGCCGGGCTGGCGCAGGAATGCGAGGTGCAGCTCAGCTATTCGATCGGACGGGCGCGGCCGGTCAGCCTGCAGGTGGAAACGTTCGGCACCGCCAGCGTGGACGACGCCGAAATCGCGCGCCGGCTGGAGCGGGCGTTCGATTTCCGGCCCGCGGCGATCGTGCGGGCCTACGACCTGCGGCGCCTGCCGTCGGTGGCCCGGCGCGGGTTCTATGCCCGGCTGGCCGCCTACGGCCACGTCGGCCGCATGGACATGGGCCTGCCGTGGGAGCAGACCGATCAGGCCGCGGCGCTGCTTCAGTAGGCCGGGCCCCCGTCGGCTGGGCTGAAAAGCCCGGCTTTGTGCGCAGCCGGCAGCGCCGTGTGCCAAGCTCGCCGGCCAGACGACCAAGCGACCCCGAAGGGCTTCAGAAAATCTTGTCCTATATGATCGCGCCGATGACGGCGACGGCGGAGCGCTCCAGCAGCTTCTCGACGACAAAGCCCATGGCCGCCTTGCCGATCTCGTCGCCGAGCCGGTCCGCCTGCGCGGCGAAGTAGTCCTGCGGCCGGTCCAGCGCAATGTCGCCGTTGACGTACCCGGCCCCGCGCAGGGTCTCGATCAGGGCGGCGCCGCTGATGGCCGCGGGGCTGTAGGTCACGGTTACGCTGCCGGTCAGCCGCGCGATTTCGACCGAGTGCACGCCGTCGACCGCTTCCAGCAGGCCGCGAACCACGGCCGCCTTGGCCTCGTTGCGCTTGATCGCCGGGAGCCGCACCCGCAGCCGGCCGGGAATGTGATGAACGTAGGTGCTCATGGGCACTCGCTGCACATTGGTTTCAACTGCGCAACCCGGCTCGTACCCAAGTTTTGTTAAGGGGATATGATGGATTAGTGAATTTGCCTTTTCACACGAAATGGTTTGGCAGACGGCCCGGCCAGGCTCTTGAACAGGCTGATGACAGCGGCGGTGCGCGCAAGAAAAAGGCGCAGTCGCGGCGCGATCCGGTCATGAACGGTCGTGGCGCCGTCTTCCCGCGGGCATGAAAAACCCCTCCCCCCGGCCGCCGCCGGAGGGAAGGGTTGTAACGTTCGCTCACCCGCCGCGCCTGATGGCGGGCGCCTGCACGGTCCGTCCGCTCAGGCCGTCGGTCAGCCCTCCTGGTGGGTCGGGGCGGGCGCTTCCGCGCGCTGTTCGTCCCGCGCCTCGCGGCCCCTGGGCAGCAGGGTGCCGGCCACCTCCTTGATGCCGCCGACGACGCCGACCAGCAGGTCGCGGATCGCGTTGACCGCGGTGTTGCCGATCGACCCGGCCGCCTCGATCGCGCCGTTGACCGCCGCCTTGGCGATGGTGCCGACGTTGGCGCCGGTCTCGCTGGCCGCCTCAACGATGCCGTCCACGGCGTAGCGCGCCGCCTGGCCGACGTCGCCGCCGACCCGGGCCACCGCCTTGACCGAGGTGGAGGCGGCCTCGCCGGCCGCGGCGACCGTGTCGCCGCCGACGTCGAGGACCCCCAGGATGGCGCCCTTGGCCGCGCTCCGCGCGACCATCAGCACGCCGGTGCCGACCTCCTCGGAGGCCTGGATGGCGCCGCGCACCACCTCGCTGACGACCTTGAGCGCGTCGGTGCCGACGGCACCGCTCGCGCGCAGGGTGTTCGATACCGTGTTCCGGACGAGCGTGACGATCTCCGCCTCGATCTCATCCATGCCGCGCAGGCTGTTCACCACGCCGTCCTTGACGGCGGTCCCGGCCTTGCCGATCCCGCCGGCCTCCGGCTCGGCCGTGGCGGTCTCAGTCTCCTGATGATGAGCCATGGCTCATTCCCCTCTCGCCTCGACGCCGGCCTTCTCGGGCGAAGGCCGACCGCTCTCGCCGACCTGCGGATCGGCGCTGCCGCGGTTCCGTCCGATCCGCTCCAGCATGACGACCTGGGCGGCGTACCAGAACAGCGTGATGGCCGGCACGGCGACGTTGCCGCGCGCCAGCTGTACGAGTCCGATCATGAACAGTGTCAGAAAGGTCGCGCCGCCCAGGCCGAGCACGTCGCCGGTCTGGTGCCGCAGGGCGCCGTCGATGCCGTAGCCGAAGGCGCGCACCCGGTCGTCCACGTCCGGTATCTGGTTTGCCGGCCCGTCGCGGACCGCGAACAGGCCGGTCTCCTCGGCGTCGGCGGCGATCTCCGGCCAGGGCCGGGTATGGCAGACGAGCACGCTGCCGAGACGAGGGTTGGTCTCCAGCCGCTCGACGCCCTCAATGGCGGAGAGCACGTTCGTCACCCTGCGCATGAAGGCGACATCGCCCCGGTGCGCGGGAAAGCGCAGCCGGATGCGATCCGGGGTCCGGTGGGTGACGTGTGCTCCGGCCGGCTCAGCCACCCTGGTGCTCGTGGTGCTCGCCGCCCTCCTGGCCGCCCTCGTGGCCGCCGGCCGCGGCCCCGGCGCCGGCATGGCTCGTCCGCATCTCGGACGACGCCTCGGCGACCAGATCCTCGACGGTCTCGCCGGCCTCGGCGACGACCTCGCGGGCGCGGTCGTACACGACCAGCCCGCCCTTGATCACCGTCTTGGCGACCGGCCGCGCCACGCGTCCGACCGCCGGCACCAGCACCGGCGCCAGCACGGCTGCGCCCAGCCCGATCGCCAGCCCGGTAGCCGTGTTGCTCTTGAACAGCGCCTCGAAGAAATCCATCGGCCTCCTCCATCGCCCGCCGGCGGCGGTCCGCATCGCCGTCGCCGCCGGGACCATTCCAGTACATTCCAGATGGGCTTCGGCCCACTGCGGTGCAAGCAAGTCTGTTTAAGTTATATGACAGGCTGGGGCGCCGCAAGCGCGGGCCCGGACCGGGCCGCGGTGCGATCCCGCACGGCATAAAGTTCAGGCGGTGGCTGCGTGTTCCGCCGGTCGGCGGGAAAGTCGCAGTTCGATCGCGTCCCAGATGTTCGCCTGCAAGGTCACGCCGTCCAGCCGGTTGATTTCGTGAATTCCGGTCGGTGACGTGACGTTGATCTCGGTCATGTAGTCGCCGATCACGTCTATGCCGACAAAGATCAGCCCGCGCTCGCGCAGGGCCGGGCCGATCGCGGCGCAAATGTCGCGCTCGCGGTGGGTCAGCGCGGTCTTGCGCGGCTGGCCGCCGGAATGGAAGTTGGCGCGCGCCTCGCCGGCCTGCGGGATGCGGGCGACGGCGCCGACCGGCTCGCCCTCGACCAGCAGGATGCGCTTGTCGCCCTGGCGGATCTCCGGCAGGTACTGCTGGACGATGACCGGCTCGCGGCCCAGGCGGGTGAACATCTCCAACAGCGCGCTCAGGTTCTCGTCGTCGGGCTTCAGGTGGAACACGCCCGCCCCGCCGGCCCCGAACAGAGGCTTGACGATGATGTCCTTGTAATCGTGCCGGAATGATTTGATCTCCTGCGGGTCGGAAGAGATCAGCGTCGGCGGCATCAGCTCGACGAAGTGGGTGACGAACAGCTTCTCCGGCGCATTGCGCACGTGCGCCGGGTCGTTGACCACCAGGGTCTTCGGGTGGATGTGCTCCAGCAGGTGCGTGGAGGTGATATAGGCCATGTCGAACGGCGGGTCCTGGCGCATCAGCACCACGTCCATCCCGGCCAGGTCGAGCGCCCGCTGCTCCCCCAGCGTGTAGTGATCGCCCCTGACCGGCCGCACCGCCAGCGGCCAGGCGTAGGCGACCAGCCGGCCGTGCCGGAACGACAGCCGGTGCGGGTTGTAATAGAACAGCGTGTGGCCGCGCGCCTGGGCCTCCAGCGCCATGGCGAAGGTGCTGTCGGCGTCGATGTCGATCGACTCGATCGGGTCCATCTGGATGGCGACGGCCAGGCTCATCGCGGCGTGCTCTCCCTTGGCCGGCGCGCGGTGCGGGGCCGGCGTCAGTGCAGGTTGGCCTTGAGGTGCTGTAGCAGAACCGCGGCCTCGTGCAACAGCCTCTCGTCCCGGCCCAGCGCCAGGAACCGCTCCAGCGCGGCGATCGCGGCGCCGGGATTGCCGATGCGGGCGTTGATGATGCCGGCCTCGCGCCACAGCGCGGCGTGCTCCGGCGCGATGGTCAGCATGGCGCCCAGCGTCTCCGCCGCCTCCGGCGCGCGGTCCTCCTGCAGCAGGCGCAGCTTGATGTTGTTCTGCAGGCGCAGCAGCACGTCGCGGTCGCCGACCGGGGCGTAGTGGTCGGGGCGCAGCTCGGCGGCCGGCCCGGCGATGCCCTTGAGCAGCGCGCGCAGCTCGGCGGGCCCGACGGCGTGGCCGCCGTGGAAGGGGTCGAGGATGGCCGGCCCGGCCCCGGCGGCGACGCGAACCAGGAAATGCTGCGGGAAGGACAGCCCGGCGGCCGCCCAGCCCTGGGCGCGCGCGGCGTGGATGTAGAGGATGCCGAGCGCCACCGGCAGGCCCCTGCGCCGGTCGATCACGCGCATCAGGTTGGCGTTCTGCAAATCGTCGTAGGTGCGGGTGTCGCCGGCATAGCCGTAGCGGCCGGCGATCACCTCGGTCAGCGCCGGCGGCCCGCGCCGCGCCTCCGCGGCGACGCCGGCGGCCAGGGCGTCGAGGTGCTCCCGGTACCAGCCGAGCCGCACCCGCGGCCGGTCCAGCGCCGCCAGCGCCAGCGCCGTGCCGGCCAGGTCGATGCGGTCGTCCGGCTGGCGCCCGGCGCGCTCCAGAACGGCGCGGGCCTCGTCGGTGGCAAGGGCGGTCACGGCGAGCCTCCCGGTCGATGCGGCAGCGGCGCCCCGGCCGCCCTCTTCAAGACGCCCCTGGAGTCTGGTAACGCCCGCCCCGGAAAACGAGCCCCCGCACGGGCGCCGGGGCGTGTACCGGCCGCAGCGCATCCGGGGTACGGCGTGTGCAACGCCGATGCAACGCCGGCGCAACCGGGATGTTGCAGGCCAATGCCTTGATCGGCTTGCGGTTTCCGGTGTTTTGCAACAATTGCAACGGCCAACGCGAGGGTTGCAGTGGCGGGCGAGGGCCGGACGGGCGTGCCGCAATGCGGCATGCGCCCGGACCCGGCGGTATCGGCGCCGGGCGCCGCCGCTGCGGTCCGCCGGGTGCCGGGCGGTTGCCGGACGCACTTGCCATGCTCTCGAGATCCCGCCGCCGCCCACACCCATGCCGGCCTCCCGCCCATTGCCGTTCCAATCGGCTCCCCCGTCTGTATCAGGTATTTTTTCCCAAAGATCAAGCCCCGATCCGGCCCGAAGGCCCTCACCGGCCCCGGAGGGGGAGGGGAAACGTGTGGGCCTCGAGGTCGGGCTGAAGGGGATGCCGTACAGTAAGACCAGCGGCCCAAACGGTTGACCGTGTCCTGCGACCTGGCACGGGTCCGCGGCATTAGGATAAGCGACAGTAATACTATAATATTGAGCGCATCCATAAATGTAAAAATGGTCGTCATTGCGAGCGAAGCGAAGCAATCCAGTGGCGCAGCAGGCGCGATCGACGATCTGCTTGACTGGCAGCGGCGGGCCTGGCTTGCTTCGCTTCGCCAACAGGAAACAAGGCTTGCTGGGCCGCCTCCCCACGGTTTCACCCAGCGGACCCGGCCGGCCGCGGGGACCTTGCATAGACGCCGTAAAGCGGCGACGGGGCCACACGACCGTGGCGCGCTGGACTCTTGCTGCCGTTCCCCACGCCGTCACCGCGAGCGCAGCGAAGCGGCCCAGTCCCGGCGGTGCCGAATCCGAAATGCCGCAGACCGCGCTCGCGGCGCCACTGGATTGCTTCGCTTCGCTCGCAATGACGGTGTGGTAATACCTGTCCATATGCCCAAGTATATCTCCGGCGTCCCCACAGTTTCATGCAACGGGATCGGCCGCCGCGGCCGGTCTGAACTCGCAATGACGGATCTTTCAGATGGAACAGCTTGCGCAATCTCAATAACTATACCAGGAACGCCGGCGATCGACTGTTTCCTGGACTCTTCGCGTCTGCCGCTGCCGCCATTCGGTCAATCGAAAGGGCCGGTGGTACAAGCAGGCGCGTCCCCCTACGCCTGTGCGGCGCCCCTCCCATCCTGCCCCCGCAGCACCGGCTCCGGCCATGGCGCGCCGAGGCGGGTCGCCCGTTACGCCGCGTGCGGGAACCAGTCGCCCCGGTCGCCCTCGCGCCATACGTCGGCGGTGGCGCAGTGCAGGCCGCCGCCGAAGGGGTAGGCGTCGCGGAAGGGGACCGGGATCACCTCGAAGCCCAGGCGGTCGAGCTGGTCCATCTGCGGCCCTTCGCTGGCCTCCACGCACACCGTCTTCTCGTCGAGCGACAGCACGTTCATGGACAGCCAGACGGAGGAGTAGCACAGCGGCGGGGGCGCCTCGTGCGCGGGCGGCGCGGCCTCGACGATCCGCCAGCCGTTGCGCTCGAACAGGCGGCGCTGGTCGGCCGGCAGCGGGCGGGCCGGATTGCCCAGCACCAGGCCCGGCCGCAGCGGCAGGAAGGTGCAATCGATGTGCGACGGGTACGGGTCGCCGGGGAAGGTCAGCGCGTGCACCCGCAGGTCGGGGAAGTGCCGGCGCAGCCAGTCGATCCCCTTCAGGTTCGTGGTGAAGCCGTGCTGGACGAACAGGTCGCGGCCGCAGCGCACGCAGTCCGCGGCGTCGAACACCGGCTCCTCCTCGGTGGTGACGAACCGGCGCTCGGCCACCCAGCCGAGCCGCGTCTCGCGGTCGAACGCGCCGTCGAGATAGCCCGGCCGGTAGGTCCGGTCGGTCAGCCGCGGCTTCGGCGCCGCCTCGTGGCGCATGCCGGGGTCGTCCTCGAAATAGCGCTGCAACAGGGGGCGGTAGGCCAGCGCCTCGAAATACCGGCAGCGGTGGCTCATCGCCGCCTCCAGGATCTCCCGCCCCACGGTGATCAGCACGTCGCGCGGCACGGCGCAGCCGAACATGCCGCCCTGCGCGAAGTCCGGCGTGCGCACCGGCCGGTCGAAGTCGATCGGCACCGGCCGGTCGACCCGGATGCCGCGCCCCGCCAGCAGCCCGGCGAACGCGTCGAGCTGGGCGTTGGCGCGCGCGATCGACTCCGCGCTCCGCGGCCCGTGCCGGCCGCGCATGTCGGAGTCGACCGGCACCTCGCACATGAACGCCGGCTCGGGCGGCGGGATCACGGCGTTGTCGGCGACGCCCACGATGACGTGCCGCAGGCGGCCCCACTCGGTCCAGCTCTCGACGTGGGTGCGGGACGCAGCGGCGGGCGGGATGACGGCACGAGCCTGCTCATCGCTCTCGAATGGAGTCATGGCCGATGCACCTCGGACGTCGATGAGGTCTATATCCGACAGCCGATCCCGATGCGCAAGAAACGAGCATCGCTTCCCGCTACCGTGCCAGGCAAAGGGGCTGTCGCGGCGGATCGACTCCCGGCCGTCGACCCGGCGCCGCGACCGGCCCCTTGACATGCCCGTCATGGTCGCCCGCCGCCGCGTCTGCTATCCTCCGCGTCGCCGCCGGAACCAGAGCGGCGGGGCGGGAGAAGACATCATGGCGGGTTTGACGAGGCTGGGTCTGACGGCCGTCCTCGGCGTGGCCTGGGCCGCGGCGGCGGCGGCGCAGCAGATCGACACCCTGGACAAGGTGCGCGACAGCGGCGCCATCGTGCTGGGGTATCGCGAGGACGCGGTGCCGTTCTCGTTCGCCGACGAGACCGGCGTACCGGCCGGCTATTCGGTCGACCTGTGCAACCGCATCGCCGCCGCGGTCGGCGACTCGCTCGGCCTGGACGATCTGGCAATCGAATACGTCCCGGTGCAGGCGGACACGCGGTTCACGGCACTCGAGGACGGCGGCATCGACCTGCTGTGCGGCGCCACCACGGTCACGATGGACCGGCGCGCGCGCATCGACTTCACGCTGCTCACCTTCGCCACCGGCACCGGCGTGCTGAGCCGGGACGACGCCGGCATCGAGAGGTTCGAGGACCTGGCCGGGCACCGCGTCGGCGTGCTCGCCGGCACGACCACGACCGAGGTGCTGGAGCGGTCGCTGGCGGGCACCGGGATCGAGGCGGAGATCGTCACGCTGGACAGCCACGACGCCGGCCTGGCGGCGCTGGAGACGGGCGAGATCGATGCCTATTTCGGCGACCGCGTCCTGCTGCTCGGCCTCGGCGACCGCAGCGAGCAGCGGGAGGCGCTGGTCCTGTCGCAGGGCTTCCTGTCGTACGAGCCGTACGCGCTGGCGCTCCGCCGCGGCGACGACGAGTTCCGCCTGATCGCCGACCGCACCCTGGCGCGGCTGTACCGGTCCGGCGAGATCGTCGCGATCTACCGGCAGTGGTTCGGCACCCTGCCGCCGAGCGACCTGCTGCGCGCGCTGTTCGTCCTGCACGCGTTCCCGGAGTAGGGCGGCACGGCGGCGGCCGGCGCGGGCCCTATTCCGCCGCCGCGCCGCCGCGGCGGGCGACGCGCTCGCGCACCGAGGCGGCCAGCCGCCACGGAGCCTCCGCGACGCGGCCCAGGCGGCGCAGGCGTTGCGCGGCCTGGCCGAAGGCGACGGCGCGATTCAGGCGGCGGTCCAGGAACTCCCAGGTCGCGGCGTGGCCGGGCGAGGCATCGTTCAGCCAGTACAGCGTGGTCGCGCTGAGGATGCCGGCCAGCGACGCCCGTCGGGTGTAAAAGCTGAAATCGGTCGAGGCGTCGCCGACGGCGTACCAGATGTCGTCCACCGTGCGGTACAGCAGCCGGGCCGAGGTCGGCGCCCAGGTCGGCAGCACCAGCAGCACCATCAGCCGGCGCAGCGCCTCCTTGTGCGGCTCCAGGGCGGCGAAGCGGGCGCGCACGGCGCGGGCGACGCGCTCGCGCACCGGCAGGCCGTAGAACGCCTCGCCCTCGGCGGCCAGCGCGGCGATCATCTGCCGGTCCGCCCAGTCGTGGAACCGGGCGACCACGTCGGGAATGCCGCCGGGGAAGGCCTGCCGCGCCACCGCGGTATCGTAGCCGGCCATCGACGCGCTGTCGCGCAGGGCGCGGTCGGTCCACCCGTCGAACACCACGTTGCCCAGCATCTCCACCAGGATGTCGTCCTTGGCCTGTTCCAGGTCCATCGTCGCCTTCCGTGCGCAAGGGGTCTGCGGAGCGGAGCCTGCGTCCGCCGGCCGGTCAGTCGAGGAGATGGTGGAGCTCGCTCTCGAAGACGAGGCCCTTGAGGTCGGTCATGCGCTCCGGGAACAGGATGCCGTCCAGGTGGTCGAACTCGTGCTGCACGACGCGGGCGTGGAAGCCGACCGCCTCGCGCTCCAGCCGCTCTCCGGACGGGGTCAGGCCGCGATAGCGGATGCGGCGGTAGCGCGGGACGAAGCCGCGCAGGCCGGGGATCGACAGGCAGCCCTCCAGGCCCAGCGCGCGCTCCTTGCCGACCGGCTCCCACTCCGGATTGATCAGGACGGTAAAGCCCTCGGGCGGTGCCGGTTCGTCCTCGCGCACCCGGTCCGCCGGCACCTCGAACACCGCGACGCGCCACGGCACGTGCACCTGCGGTGCGGCCAGGCCGGCCCCCTCGGCATCGGTCATCGTCTCGATCATGTCGGCGACCAGCCGGATCAGCTCGGGGTCGGCCGGGTCCGCCACGGGAGCCGCCGGGCGGCGCAGCACCGGGTGGCCCATGCGGGCAATCTTCAAAAGGGCCATGGCGGTCCCCAGATCAAGGTATCGCGCGGCACGCCCAACGGCCCCCGGCTTCACAGGGGAGCACGGGCATGCTAAAAGGCGCCGCGCCTGCCAAGGCAGGTGAGCGGCGATCATACCCGTATCAACAGCGAGAGGCGAAGCAGGACGTGCAGGTATCCGTTCGCGACAACAACGTCGATCAGGCCCTCCGCGCGCTGAAAAAGAAAATGCAGCGCGAGGGTATCTTCCGCGAGATGAAGCTGCGCCGCAGCTACGAGAAGCCGTCGGAGCGCCGGGCCCGCGAAAAGGCCGAGGCGATCCGCCGCGCACGAAAGCTGCTGCGCAAGCGCATGGAGCGGGAAGGCTACTGAGCCGCCCGCCCGACGCGTCTTCAACCGCAGCACGGGGCTCCGGCCGTTAAGCGGCCCTCCATGGGGGAGGGCTTTTTTGTCGTGCGCGCGGTCCGCATGCGATGGCGCACTTGATATGCGGCAATGAGTCGCAGCGCAGCGTCGGCGCTGTCCGCCGCATTCCGGACTCGTTGCCGCCGGCACTGTCGCAGATTTTTTACACACGCTCAGGGCACCTTTGTGCCATACGGACCGTTGATCCGGGCACGGTGCCGGCAGGTCCGGCGCCGCAGAGTTGCACATGCCGGGTGGGACCATACCGTCGGTACGGCGGGAGAGGATGGCGGTGGGGCAATCCGGCCGCGAATCACGGCGGCGTTGCCGATGCCGGCGCGTTGCGGGATGCCCTGTCCGGGCCGCGGCGCAGCAGGCTCCGCCGGACGAGACAGATGGAGGATTCGGTGCTTCGTTGCGTTCTGCGCCCCTTCGGCGCCCTGATTCTGGCCGTGGCGTTCGCGCTGCCGGCCGCCGCCCAGCCGGCCGCGCCGACCGACGTCGTCGAGCGGTTCAACGCCGCGCTGCTCGACGTCATGCAGAACGCCGACGAGCTCGGCTTCGAAGGCCGGTACGAACGGCTCGATCCGGTCATGTCGGAGGTTTTCGATTTCCGGTCCATGGCGCAGTTCGCGGTCGGCGCCAACAACTGGCAGCAGCTCTCAGAGGAGCAGCGGGACCAGCTCGTCGACGCGTTCCGGCGCATGAGCATCTCCAGCTACGCCAGCCGCTTCGACGGCTATTCCGGCCAGTCCTTCCGCGTCGTCGGCGCCCAGGACGGCCCGCGCGGCACCACGATCGTGCAGAGCCAGATCGTCCGGCCGAACAACGAGCCGGTCGGGCTGGGCTACGTGCTGCACCAGTCCGGCGGCGAGTGGCGCATCCTGGACATCATTCTGGGCCAGACGGTCAGCGAGCTGTCGCGCACCCGCTCGGAGTATTCCTCCGTGCTGGACCGGGAGGGCTTCGACGCCCTGATCTCCAACATCGAGGCGGCCATCGCCCGTCAGCGCAGCGGCTGACGCCGGCACCCGTCTCAAAGCACAAGGCCGGGCCCGCCCGCCGCCGCTAACACCGCGTGGGCGGCGGCGTGGCGGGCCACCTTTTTCATGACCGTGGGCAGCGCGTAGTCGCCCAGCGCCTCGACCGGCACCCACAGCGCGCCCGGCCCGGTCGGCGCGCCGGTCAGCCGGCCCGCCGCTACGGTCAGCTCCAGGTGGAAGTGCGTGAAGGTGTGCCGCACGGCGCCGGGCAGCAGCCGCCATGCCGCCGGCCCCGGTGCCGCCGCCGCGGCCTCGGCCAGGTCCGGAACGGCGCCCTCCCGCCACGGCGTGGACGGGACCTCCATCATCCCGCCGAGCAGCCCGCGCTCCGGCCGCCGGCGCAGCAGCACGGACCCGGCGGCGTCGGTCGCCCAGAAGGCGAGGGCGCGGCGGGTCGGCCGCGGCGCCTTGTCGGCACGCGCCGGCAGCGCCTCGGCGATGCCGGCCCGGCGCGCCGCGCACGCGTCCGCCCACGGGCACAGGATGCACTTCGGCCGGCGCGGCGTGCACACCGTGGCGCCCAGGTCCATGATCGCCTGGGCATAGTCGCCCGGCCGGGCCGCCGGGGTCAGGGTGCGCGCCAGCGCCCGCAGCGCCGGCTTGGCGCCGGGCAGAGGCTCGGTCGCGGCGAACACCCGCGCGATGACCCGCTCCACGTTGCCGTCCACGATCGTCGCCGGACGGTCGAACGCGATGGCGGCGATCGCGGCCGCGGTGTACTCGCCGACTCCCGGCAGCGCCCGGAGCGCCGCCTCGTCCTCCGGGAACCGGCCGTCGTGGCGGGCGCATACGGCCCGCGCGCAGGCATGCAGGTTGCGCGCCCGCGCGTAGTAGCCGAGCCCCGCCCAGGCGTGCAGCACGGCATCCAGGTCGGCGGCGGCCAGGTCGCGCACCGTCGGCCAGCGCGCGACGAAGTCCCGGAAGTACGGGCCGACCGCGGCGACCGTGGTCTGCTGCAGCATGATCTCGCTCAGCCAGACGTGGTACGGCTCCGGGCGCCCGCCCGGCGGCGCGCGCCACGGCAGCGTGCGGCGGTGGCGGTCGTACCAGGCCAGCAGCGCGGCCGGGTCGGGCGGCGGCGTGCGGGACGGTCCGGCATCGGAACGGGGGGCGTACGGCAAGGGACGGTGGGGCGGATCGGAGGACATTGCGGGGGAACCGGGGCCTTCCTAACTATAGGCGCGTTCCGCCCCGCTCCCAGGTCTTGCGCGATGGTCGATGCCCGTGCCGACATCCGGCCCTGCCGGGTCCGCCGCTCGAATTGCGGATGAGCCGGCCGCGCGCCCTCGCCGCGGTGCTGCGGCCGGTGACCCGTCAGGCGCTGGGCCGGTCGCGCGCGGCGGTCGGCTCGCTGGTCGCCGACTGGGCGGCGATCGTCGGCGAGGCGACGGCGGCGCGGGCGGTGCCGGAGAAGGTGACGTTCCCGCGCGGGCGGCGCGACGGCGGCGTGGTGGTGCTGCGGGTGATGGCGGCGGAGGCGTTGCGCCTGCAGCACGAGGCGCCGCGGATCCTGGAGCGGATCAACGGCCACTACGGCTACCGCGCCATCGAGCGGCTGAAGCTGGTCCAGGGCACGCCGGTGCGCCCGGTCGACCGCCCGGTGTACCGGCCGCTCAGCGCCGGGGACCAGGCGGTGATCGCCGGCGCGGTCGCGGGGGTGGCCGACGCCGCCTTGCGCGACCGGCTGGCCGCGCTGGGCCGGGCGCTGTACGGCCGGGCCGCGGACTGAACAAGAGCGGGTAACGACCCGCCACGACCGTGCCGCAAAGGCGCGCCATGGGAAGGAACGGACGGCGTCATGTCTGAACGAGGGAGGCACCGGGTGCTGCGCAGAAGCTTTCTTCTGGGAGGGGTCGCCGCGCTGATCGCGGCGGGGGCCATGTTCGGCCGCCTGATGCCGGATGCGGCCGAGGCGACCACGGGCTGGGACCCCGAGATCGGCGACTTCGACAAGGTGATGGGCTCGCCCGACGCTCCGGTGACGATTATCGAGTATGCCTCGTTCACCTGCAGTCACTGCGCCGACTTTCACACCGACACGCTGCCTCAGTTGAAGGAGCGGTTCATCGAACCCGGCACGGTGCGCCTGGTGTTCCGCGACTTCCCGCTGGACGGCGTGGCCCTGCGCGCCGGCATGCTGGCCCGCTGCGCCGGGGACGAAACGTACTTCGATTTCATCGATGCGGTGTTCGCCAGCCAGCGGCAGTGGCTGACGGCCGAGGACCCGGTCGCCGAGCTGGTCGGCATGTCCCGCATGATGGGCATGAGCCCGGACGCGATCGAGGCGTGCCTGCAGGACGAGGCGCTGGCCGACCGCATCCTCGCCCTGCGCGTGGCCGCAAACGAGCGCTACGGTATCGAGGCGACGCCGACCTTCGTCGTCAACGGCGAGGTCGTCTCCGGCAACCTGCCGCCCGACTCCTTCGTCGCGCTGATCGAACGGCACGTCGCAACGGACTGAGCCGTCGCGCCATCCCCGGCGTCAGATCGCCGCCGTGAACATGGTCTTGACGCGGTCGCGCAGGCGGCGGATCGCGCCCAGCCCGGCGCCCAGCATGTCGCGCTCCCGTTGCGTCATCTCGTCCAGCGCGACGTGGGTGCCGACCGGGCGGCCGTCGCGCAGGTCGGCGATCTGGCGGCGCAGCAGCAGCGTGGCGATCAGGCGGTACGCGCCGGCCAGATAGTCCTGCTCGTCGCCGTCGAGCACGCCCACCCGGGCCAGGTCGTCGATGCGGTCCAGGGTCGAGGTGCGGGTCAGCCCTTCGCGCAGGGTCAGCAGCCGGATTGTCTCCACCAGCGGCACCAGGGCGCCGTACTTCAGGTCGACCTCGCGGCGGTGCTCGCCGGTGGTCTCGGCGGCCAGCCGGCCGAACCGGTCCAGCCCGATGCCGTGTTCGGCGGTCAGCCGGTACATCTCGCCGAGGAACGCGTGGTTGTCCTTGAGCCGGCGGGCGATGTGGTCGCGCAGTTCCGCGGCGCGCACGGTGCTGCCGTACACCGGCTGGAAATCAAAGAAGATGTCGCACAGGCGGATGGTGACGGTGTTGCGCTTGCGCAGCCAATGATCCATTTGCGAGCGCCACTGCGGCAGCGTCTTGCGCCACACCGGGTTGGTCGCCATCACGTTGCCGCGGCAGTACGGAAACCCGACCGCGTCCAGGGCGCGCGTCATCCGTGTCGCGAACTCCACGAAAAAGGGATCGATCGCGCCGTGGCGGGCGTCGTCGTAGTCGTCCAGGATCAGCCCGTTGTCCTGGTCGGGGCCCAGGTGGTTCTCGCCGCGCCCGCCCGAGCCCATGACGATCAGCGTGAACCCGACCGGCGGCTCGCCCCAGCCGGCCAGCGCCATCTCGTTCAGCTCCCGCGTTACGATGCTGCGGTGAATGCCGTTGTTGACCTCGGTGAGCAGGCGCTGCGCCTCGCTGCCGGGCACGTGCTCGGCGAGCAGCTCGGCCGCCATGTCGGCCTGCGCCGTCTTGATCGCCCTGAGGCCGGCGATCGAGTCGTCGTGGGCGAGCCGGTCGATCTGGCGCACGGCCGGTGCGGCCAGCACGGCCAGCGCCGCCTCCAGGGTGAGCAGCCCGACCACCGCACCGGCCCGGTCGACCACGGGCAGCGTGCGCAGGCCCTCGGCGCGCATGCGGGCAACCGTCAGGTACAGATGGTCGCCGTCGCGCACCGTCTCGGCCGGCGTGGTCATCACCGCGCTCAGCACGGTATCCGGCGGCAGGCGGAAGGCGGCGCGGTGCAGCAGGTCGGTCTCGGTGACCACGCCGCGCACCCGGCGCGAGCTGTCGACCACCACCGCCGCACCAACGGCGCGCTCGACCATCAGCTCGACCAGTTGAACGCACGTCACGTGCTCCGGCACCAGGGGCGGCGGCGGCTGCATGGCATCGCGCACCCGGTGGGCGAACAGGGCGGTGCTGGCCCCCATCGGCGGACTCCTCCCCGACGCCGGGCCCGATCGGCCCGAGGCTTTTTCCGTCATGCTGACAGAGGCGGGGGGCCGGAGACAACAGTGCCGCGCCCGTCCGCGCCGCGCGGGCCGCGGTCCGGCTCAGCGGCCGCGGAACACCGGCTTGCGCTTGGCCAGGAAGGCCTGGAAGCCTTCCCTGTAGTCCTCGGTGGCGAACGAGGCATAGGAGTCGTACACGTCCTGCTCGTTCAGCACGACCGGGGTGGACAGCCGGCGGGCGAACGCCTTGTGCCAGCGGTTGACCAGCGGCGCCCCGTCGGTGATCCGGCGCACCGAGTCGGCGACCGCGGCGTCGAGCTCGTCGTCGACCACGACGCGCTGGACGATCTGCTTGGCCTGGGCCTCGTGGGCATCGAAGACCCGCGCCTCGAGCAGGATCTCCAGCGCCCGCGCCCGCCCGACCGCGCCGAGCAGGATCGAGAACTCCGACAGCGGCATGGCCAGGCCGAGCCGGCTGACCGGCGCGCCGAACTTGGCGCCGGCCCCGGCGATGCGCAGGTCGCAGAGCAGCGCCAGGATCATGCCGGCGCCGGTGCACGATCCGGCGATGCGCGCGATCATCGGGTGCGGGCACTCGCGCATCGCCGCATAGGTGTCGTCCATGATGCGGCCGTAGGCGTGGGCCTGGTCGGGGTCGGCGCGCTCGGCGGCGAACTCCCCCACGTCCGCGCCGGGCGAGAACGCCTTGCCGGCCCCGCGCAGCACCACGCAGCGCACCGAATCGTCACCCGACAGCGCGCGGAACGCCGCCGCCAGCGCCAGCCACATCGGCTTGTTCAGCGCGTTCAGCCGGTCCGGCCGGTTCAGCGCCACCGTCGCCACGCCGTCTTCGCGCGCCACCGTCACCGGATCCGTCATCGCCGTCCCTCGCCGCCCCTCGCCGCCCCGGAGTTCGTGCCGGCGAGTTAACGCCGCCGGCGTCGGCCGGGACAACCCTTTTCGCGGGTGCGGAAGGCAGTACCGCCCTTCCGGCCCGGTAACCTGAGCTCGTTGCCGTGCGGGTGACGTCTGGCTGCTTTGCGCGCCGGCCCCCATGCTGATACACTGAAAATATGTCCATCGCTTTGCGCCAGCCGCCCGAGCTCACGGACCTTCTGGAGTGGGAACGCCGCCAGGAGGAGCGGTACGAGTTCGTCGGCGGCATCCTGCGCGCCATGGTCGGCGGAACCCTGGCGCACAGCCGGATCACCGGAAACATATTCGCAGCGTTGCTGGGCCGACTGCGCGGCACACCCTGTTCGGCCTTCATGGAAGGCGTCAAGGTCATTACGGCCGATGCCTTCATGTATCCGGACGTGGTCGTCACGTGCAGCCCGCTGTCCATGAGTGCGGATGCCGTTCCCGAACCGGTGGCGATTTTCGAGGTTCTCTCGAAGAGCACCGCGGACGGCGACCGCGGCGCCAAGTGGCTGGCCTATCAGGCGCTGCCCTCGCTGCAGCAATACGTGCTGGTCGCGCAGGACCGGTTGATGGTCGAGGCGTATGTCCGCGATGCCGGTGCGTGGCGCTATCTGCGGCTGGAGGGGCCGGACGCCACCCTCGACCTGCCGATTGGCGGTGTGGCCCTGACGCTGGCCGAAATCTATGAGGAGGCCGGCCTGCCGGCTCAAGGCATGACGCGATAACGCCGAAAGAGCGCCATGCTCCAGGCCGGTGCGGCTGTTTGGTGCCATTTGCGCGCCATTGACAAGGTCGGCCCCGGCTACTCTAATCCATGCGGATGACCGGCGCGGGCGACCGCGCCGTTGTCGTTTGCGCCGCACTGCCGGACAGGGGGCGGCACGGATGCGCCGTCATCCGCGAACCCGATCCTCAACCTTCAGCCCGAGCGGAAGACCGCCATGATTCCCGCCGTGATGCCGACCTATGCGAGAGCCGACGTTGCGTTCGTCAAGGGCGAGGGCCCGTACCTGTATGACGAGCGCGGCCGACGCCATCTCGACTTCGGCAGCGGCATCGCGGTCACGTCGCTCGGCCACTGCCACCCGCACCTCGTCCGGGCCCTGCAGGACCAGGCGGGGACGCTCTGGCATACCTCCAACCTGTACCGGATTCCGGGGCAGGAGCGGCTGGCCGAACGGCTGGTTGCGCACACCTTCGCCGACACCGTGTTCTTCGCCAACTCCGGCGTCGAGGCCTGGGAGTGCGGCGTCAAGCTGGTCCGGCGCTACCACCACCAGCGCGGCGACCCGCAGCGCTGGCGGGTGATCACCGTCGGCGGCGCCTTCCACGGCCGCACCCTGGCCGCCATCGCCGCCGCCAGGACCGAAAAGCTCGTGCACGGCTTCGGGCCCCTGGTCGAGGGCTTCGACCAGGTCGCCTTCGGCACCCTGAACGAGCTGCGCGCCGCGATCACCGAGGAGACGGCCGCGATCTGCGTCGAGCCGGTGCTGGGCGAGGGCGGCATCCGGCCGGCCTCGCTCGACTACCTGCGCGCGTTGCGCGAGACGGCGGACGAGCACGGCCTGCTGCTCTATTTCGACGAGATCCAGACCGGCTATGGCCGGTCCGGCCGGCTGTTTGCCCACGAATGGGCCGGCGTGACGCCCGACGTCATGTGCGCCGCCAAGGGCATCGGCAGCGGCTTTCCGATGGGCGCCTGCCTGGCCACCGAGCGCGCCGCGGCCGCGATGACCGCCGGCACGCACGGCACCACGTACGGCGGCAATCCGCTGGCCATGGCCGTCGGCAACGCCGTGCTCGACGTGCTGCTGGAGCCGGGATTCCTGGCCGAGGTCGACCGGGTGGCGCGGCTGCTGTGGCGCCGGCTGGTGGAGCTGGCGCGGCGGCACCCGGCGGTGATCGCCGAGGTGCGCGGCGCCGGCCTGATGCTGGGCCTGAAATGCCTGCCGCCGAACGGCGAGGTGATCGCCGCCCTGCGCGCCGCCGGCCTGCTGGCGGTGCCGGCGTCGGACAACGTGGTCCGGCTGCTGCCGCCGCTGATCATCACCGAGGACGAGGTCGAGGAGGCCGTCGCCATCCTGGACACGGTGTGCGCCGCCGTTACGGAGAAGGTGCCATGAACACGATGATCGATACGAAGCACCGGGCCCGGCACTTCATCAACCTGCACCGACTCGGGCGGGACGAGCTGCGCCACATCATCGACACCAGCGTGGCGATCAAGCGCGACGACCCGCGCGGCGAGAAGGCCCACCCGCTGGCCGGCAGGACGCTGGCGATGATCTTCGAGAAGCCGTCGACGCGGACCCGCGTGTCGTTCGAGGTGGCGATGCACCAGCTCGGCGGCCACGCCCTGATGCTGACCGGCTCCGAGCTCCAGCTCGGCCGGGGCGAGACGATCGGCGACACCGCGCGGGTGCTGTCGCGCTATGTCGACGCCATCATGATCCGGACCTGGGACGAGTCCCGGCTGTTGGAAATGGCCGATGCGGCCACCATACCTGTCATCAACGGACTGACCGACAGCAGCCATCCCTGCCAGTTGATGGCCGATGTCATGACCTTCGAGGAACACCGCGGGCCGATCGCGGGGCGCATCGTCGCCTGGGTCGGCGACGGCAACAACGTTGCGCGCACCTGGATCCGGGCGGCGGTCATGTTCGATTTCGAACTGCGCATGGCCTGCCCGGAAGAGCTGCAGCCGCCGGCCGAACTGCTGGCCTGGGCGGCCGGCAAGGGCGCGCGCATCACGGTGGGCAGCGATCCCGACAGCATGGTGCGCGGCGCCGACTGCGTGGTCACCGACACCTGGGTCTCCATGGGCGACAAGGAGGCGCCGTCGCGCCACAACCTGCTGCGCCCCTACCAGGTCAACGATCGGCTGATGCGCCTGGCCGGGCCCGACTCCATCTTCATGCACTGCCTGCCGGCGCACCGCGGCGAGGAGGTCACGGACGGCGTCATCGAGGGCCCGCACTCGGTGGTGTGGGACGAGGCGGAGAACCGGCTGCATTCGCAGAAGGGAATCCTGTTGTGGTGTCTGCAGTAACCGGTGACGGAACGATTGTGCCGGAGGGCCCGGCCGACGATATGGCCCAGCCGTTTCAGATCGAAGCGTCCAACCTGCGCGGCCGGCTGATCCGCCTGGACGGCGCCCTGGACCAGATCGTCAGCGCCCATGCCTATCCCGAGCCGGTGGCGCGGCTGCTGGGCGAGACCGTGCTGCTCGCCGCCATGCTGGGCAGCGCGCTGAAGTTCGAGGGCGTGTTCACGCTCCAGGCGCGCGGCGACGGGGCGGTGTCGATGCTGGTCGCCGACGTGACCTCCGACGGCAACCTGCGCGGCTATGCCCGGGTCGATCCCGAGCGGCTGGCGGAGGGGGCGGCGCCGGAGGTGCCCGCGCTGCTCGGCGACGGGCTGCTCGCCTTCACCGTCGACCAGGGCGAGTTCTCCGAGCCGTACCAGGGCATCGTGGAGCTCAGCGGCCGGACCCTGGCCGACTGCTTGCAGCACTACTTCCGCCAGTCGGAGCAGATCGACGCCGGCATGCGCGTGGCCGTGGACCGCCGCGACGGCCGCTGGCGCGGCGGCGCGCTGATGGTCCAGCGGCTGCCCGACCAGGACCGGGTCGTGCCCAGCCATGCCGAGGACGACTGGCGCCGCGCCATGGTGCTGATGAACGCCTGCACCGACGACGAGCTGCTCGATCCCGGGCTGTCGCCGAACGTGCTGCTCTACCGCCTGTTCCACGAGGACGGCGTGCGCGTGTTCCGCCCGGCGACGTTCCGCCAGCGCTGCCGCTGCTCGCGCGACCGGGTGGCGCGGATCCTGGCCGCGCTGCCGCCCGAGGAGGTGCAGGCCTGCAAGACGGAGGACGAGGACGTCGTCGTCATCCGGTGCGAGTTCTGCAACGCTGCCTACCGTTTCGGCGACGACGACCTGGCCGAGGTGTACGGCGAGACCGGCAGCCGGCCGCAGTAGCGGCGCCTACGCCGAGGCCGTCAGCACCGTCCACAGCGACATCGCCCGCGCGCCCGGTTGCCCCGCCGCGCCGCCGGGGCCCTGGGCGCTGAGCGGATGCGCGGCGGCGGGGGCGGCCGGTCCGGGGCCGTCCGCTGCGGCCGGGGCGCGCGCCGCGAAGCCCGGGGCCGAGGCACCGGCGCGCTGGAAGAACTCCGCGGGCGCATTGCGCGCGGCGAAATAGCCGCGGCCGCCGGGGATCTCGTTGCCGGTCTCGCGCGGTGCGGAGGCGATCGCGCCGGCCACCGGCTGCGCTGCCGCCGGCACGCCGGAGACCATGGCCATGTCGCGGCCAATGCGCCGGTCGAACAGGGCATAGATCTCACGCAAGGTGTGCGCCCGGCCGCTGGCCATGTCGTAGAACACCGGCCCGTTCGCAGCGGCCGCGGCCGGGAACAGGGCGGCGCCGAGCTGCTGCGGGTCGCGGCGCAAAGCATTCAGGAAGCGCGAGGCGCCGTCGGCCCCCAGGAAGTGCCCCATGTACAGCTCGGTCGGGCCGATGCGCCCGCCGTAGGTGCGCTCCAGGTGCTCCCGGTTCTCGCGCGCGTATTCCGCCGCCATCACCGCCGACAGGCGCGGATCGTTGCGCAGGTCCAGGATCTCCCGGCGCATCGCCGGGTCGGGCACGGTCAGCGAGCCGTCCGGCCGCTCGACGATCTGTTCGGCATAGCGGTCCAGGCCATAGGTGTGGCCGTGGTTGCGCACCATGCCCAGCCAGGTGCTGTTGATGAACTGGAACAGCCCGGTGGCGTTCGACGTGGCGGCGCGGGCATCGCTGCGGAAGGCGCTCTCGGTGGCGGCCTTGGCCATCAGGTAGGCGAAGTCGATGCCGGTGCGGCGGCTCGCCTCCTGAACCGCGCCGAGCACGCGGTCGGGCACGCGATAGGGGCCGATGTCGTGGACCGTGGTCATGGGGGCCGGCGTCCGCAGGCAATGGGGTGAACGGGTTCGAGTTCCGGCAAAGCAAGAAGGATGCCGCCGCGCCTCCGCCGGGTCTCCCTTGCCGGCCGCGCCGCGGCCGGCCCTGGGCCCGCGGTCGCGGGCACCGCTGCCCGGCAGATCCTGCCGGGCCGGGCGATCGCTGCCGGGCGGCTTGGCTTTGCGGTGCGGGACCGCTAAAACCGTGCGCCACCGACCGAACCGACGCTGCCTGAAGGGCACGGAGCCCCCATGAAGTTCACGCTGTCCTGGCTCAAGGACCATCTCGACACCCAAGCCGACGTCGACCGGATCGGCGGGACGCTGACCGCCGTCGGTCTGGAGGTCGATGCGGTGGAGAACCGTGCGGCGGACCTGGCGGCGTTTACCGTCGGCCTCGTCACCCGGTGCGAGCGCCACCCCAACGCCGACAAGCTGAGCGTCTGCACGGTCGAGACCGGTGCCGGCGAGGTCCAGGTGATCTGCGGCGCGCCCAACGTGCGGACCAGCATGAAGGGCGTGTTCGCGCCGGCCGGCACGGTCATCCCCGGCACCGGGACCCTGCTCAAGAAGGCGACGATCCGCGGGGTCGAGTCGAACGGCATGCTGTGCTCGGAGCGGGAGATGGGCCTGTCCGAGGAGCATGCCGGGATCATCGAGCTGCCCGACGATGCGCCCCTGGGCGCGCCGTTCGCCCGCGTCGCCGGGCTGGACGACGCCCTGATCGACGTGGCGCTGACTCCCGACCGCGGCGATTGCGCCGGCGTGCGCGGCATCGCCCGCGACCTGGCCGCCGCCGGGCTCGGCACCCTGAAACCCCTCCCGGCCGACCCCGTGCCCGGCCGGTTCGACAGCCCGATCGGCGTGTCGTTCGACTTCCCGGCCGAGGCGGCCGACGCCTGCCCGCTGTTCGTCGGCCGCACCATCCGCGGCGTGAAGAACGGCCCCAGCCCGCGCTGGCTGCAGGACAAGCTGCGCGCCGTCGGCCTGCGCCCGATTTCCGCCCTGGTCGACGTGACCAACTACTTCACGATCGACCGCAACCGGCCGCTGCACGTGTTCGACGCCGACACCGTGGCCGGCGACCTGACCCTGCGCCTGTCGCGGGCCGGGGAGACGCTGACCGCGCTCAACGACAAGACCTATACGCTCGACGACGGCATGACGGTGATCTGCGACGACGACGGCGTCGCCTCGCTGGCCGGGGTCATCGGCGGCGCCCCCACCGGCGTGACCGAGGAGACCGTCACCGTGTTCGTGGAGTGCGCCCTGTTCGACCCGGTGCGCACCGCGGTCACCGGCCGCACGCTGGGCATCGACAGCGATGCCCGCTACCGCTTCGAGCGGGGCGTCGATCCCGACGCGGTGTTCGCCGGCATGGAGCAGGCGACGGCCCTGATCCTGGAGCTGTGCGGCGGCGAGCCGAGCGCCCTGACCTGGGCCGGACGGGTCCCGGACTGGCAGCGCACCGTGCGGCTGCGCCCGGCCCGCGCCGAGCGGCTGGGCGGCGTCGATATTCCCCTGGCCGAGCAGACCCGCATCCTGGAGGCGCTCGGCTGCGTCGTGGCCGAGGGCGACGACGGGCTGCTGCACGTCCGCGTGCCGAGCTGGCGCAACGATCTGGCCGGGGAGGCCGACCTGGTCGAGGAGGTGCTGCGCATCCACGGCTACGACCGCATCCCGGCGGTGCCGATGCCGCGCCTGGGCGCCCTGACGCGCCCGGCCGTCGACCGGCGCCAGCGCGCCGTGCAGACGGTGCGCCGGGTGCTGGCGGCGCGCGGGCTGGAGGAGGCGGTGACGTGGTCGTTCATGGCCTCGTCCAAGGCGGCGCTGTTCGGCCTCCAGCATAGCGGCCTGCGGCTGGAGAACCCGATCACCAGCGAGCTGGACGCGATGCGGCCGTCGATCCTGGCCAACCTGACCGAGGCGGCCGGGCGCAACGCCGCGCGCGGCCAGCCCGACGCCGCCCTGTTCGAGGTCGGCCCGTGCTACACGGACCCCACGGTCAAGGGCCAGCGCACCGCGGCCGCCGGCGTGCGCAGCGGCCGGACCGGGCCGCGGCACTGGGCCGCCCCGCCGCGCACCGTCGATGCGCTCGACGCCAAGGCGGACGCGCTGGCGGTGCTGGAGGCGGCCGGGGCGCCGGTGGCCAACCTGCAGATCACGACGGATGCACCGGACTGGTACCACCCCGGCCGGTCCGGCTGCCTGCGCCTGGGGCCGACGGTGCTGGCCCATTTCGGCGAGCTGCACCCGGAGGTGCTGGAGGCGCTGGACGTGACCGGGCCGGTGGCGGCGTTCGAGGCGTTCCTGGACGTCGTGCCGCCGCCCAAGGCCCGGGCCGGGACCGCCAGGCCGCTCTTGCGGCTGTCGCCGTTCCAGCCGGTGGAGCGCGACTTCGCCTTCGTCGTGGACGAGGACGTGGCCGCCGACCGCGTGCTGCGCGCCGCCCGCGCCGCCGACAAGGCGCTGGTCGGCGACGTCGCCCTGTTCGACGTCTACCGCGGCCCCGGCGTGCCGGAGGGCCGCAAGTCGCTGGCCGTCACCGTGACCCTGCAGCCCACCGAGGCCACCCTGACCGACGCCGAGATCGACGCCGTGGCACAGCGCATCGTGGCCAACGTGGAGAAGCAGACCGGCGGCACGCTGCGGGGGTAGGCGCGGGCCGGGTTTCCCGGCCACAACCCTTGGCGGTTGCGCCTTCCATGGTATGATAATCGTGCCGGTGCGTCCGCCGCCCGTGCGGGTGCGCCGGCCGATCCCATATCATGGGCGCAGGCAACCGCGCAGGGCTGTGAGCCATGACCGTCACCGCTGTGAGCACGCCGTCGGAGGCCCGGCGCGCCGCCCTGCGCGCCGACCCGGTCATTGTGCGCACGGTCCGGGACATCCGTCGTCTCTATGGCGACCGCGTCGTCCGCATTCTCCTGTTCGGCTCCCGCGCCCGGGGAGAGCAGCGGCCGGACTCGGACTACGACATCGCCGTCGTCATCCGGGACCTCGAGGACCCGTGGCAGGAATGGGACACGCTCACAGACATGAGCTTGGAGATCATGGCCGACACCGGAGCCGACGTGGGCTTGATCCCGATTGCCGAACAGGACATGGGTGCAGACAGCTTGTTCAAGTTCAATATGCTTGAAGAGGGCATCGACGTGTGAAGCGGATCACGGCAGACTCTCTGGGCAAGGCCAGGCATTGCTTGAAAAATGCGAAAAAGGCTCTTGCGGCGGAGATGGACGACATAGCTGCTCGCGAAGCCTACATGGCCGCCTTCAACGCGGTGCAGGCGCTTATCTTTGAGCGGCGTGACACGGTGCCACGCACGCATCGCGGCACGCATTCGCTGTTTGCCGAAATCATCTTTGGCGAAGAGCCTGCTGCACGGGGTCTATCGGCATTCCTCGCACACGCCTACAAGTACAAGACGATCGCCGATTACACGCACGCGCATACGGTAACGCGAGAAGAGGCGTCACAGGTCATTGACATGGCTGAAGCGCTGACGGTTGAAGTAGCGGAGCTTGTGAATCGTTCTGTAAAGTCTTGAAAATGGTGTGGCGGCGGGTGAGCGGCTGTACGAGCAGGGTGTCGCGGCGAGGAGGACATGATCAGGGCGGAGTTCGAGGTCGCATCGGCATCCCGGCACGCCGCCGTGCGTGCCGACCCGGTCATCGTGCGTGCGGTCCGGGACATTCGCCGTCTCTATGGCGACCGCGTCGTTCGCATCCTCCTGTTCGGCTCTCGTGCTCGGGGAGAGGAACGTCCGGGATCGGATTACGACATTGCGGTATTTTTGAAAGACTATGACTGGAGTTGGGACGAAGTGGGGCGCCTCGCTGACTTGACCTTCGATATTCTCATGGAGACGTATGCGGATGTAAGTTTTTTCCCTATTCCAGTCGAGGAGTCCGTGCCGTGCCGGCTGTTCACGTTCAACATTCTGGAAGAGGGGGTTGAGCTTTGGGTCCGGTCTGACCAGCCGCAGCGGCAATAATGGCTGCCTGATTACTCTCTAAGGCGCAGGGACCCGAACTCCGCCTACGTCATTGGCAGCCCGCCCGCGCAAACCCGCTTGCCGCACGGGCCGGCGCATGATAGCGGCACGGGTTCGTCACGATCCCGCCGCGGCGCCTGCCGGCCTGCGGCCGCAGCCGAGGGTCCGTTTCAGCGATGCCCGATATCCGTGCCGTGTGCGTCTATTGCGGGTCGTCCGGGCGCGTGGCCGACCGGTTCAAGGCGACGGCGCGGCGGCTGGGCGAGCTGCTGGCCGAGCGCGGCATCGAGGTCGTGTACGGCGGCGGCCGGGTCGGGCTGATGGGTGTGGTCGCCGACGCGGCGCTGGCGGCGGGCGGGCGCGTCACCGGCATCATCCCCGACCACATCCAGGCGCTGGAGGTGGAGCATACCGGGCTGACCGAACTGATCGTCGTGGAGAGCATGCACGTCCGAAAGCGCCGCATGTTCGACCTGGCCCAGGCGGTGGTCGTGCTGCCCGGCGGACTCGGCACGCTGGACGAGACGATCGAGGTGATCACCTGGAAGCAACTGGCCCTGCACGACAAGCCGGTGGTGCTGGTCAACGACGGCGGCTTTTGGGACCCGCTGATGCGGCTCATCGACCACATGATCGAGCACGGCTTCGCCCGGCCCCAGCACCGCCGCATGTTCCGGCTGGTCGATACGGTGGACGACGTGTTCCCGGCGCTGGCCCTGGCACCGGAGCCGATGATCGCGCCCCAGGCCAAGTGGTTTTGAGGGGCCGGGGGAGACCGACGACGGCGCGCGGGCGGCGGCGCGGAGGGCGGGACGCCGCCTCCAGCTACTCCCCGGCGGCGCGCGCGGGTTCGGCCGGCGGCGGCGCGGGCGGCGCAAACGGGCGGTCGTGGCCCAGCGACGGGACCGCCCGGCGCGCTGCGTCCACCCGCGACAGGTCCAGGTCGGCCAGCACCGCGCAGACCGGCTCGTCGGCGTCGGCCAGCACCTCCCCCCACGGGTCGACGATCAGGGAATGGCCATAGGTCTGCCGGCCCGCGTCGTGGGTGCCGGTCTGCGCCGGGGCGATCACGAAGCACCCGGTCTCGATCGCCCGCGCCCGCAGCAGCGCGTGCCAGTGGGCCCGCCCGGTCTGGCGGGTGAACGCCGCCGGCACGGCCAGCAGCGACGCCCCGGCCTGCGCCAGCGCGCGGTACAGGTAGGGAAACCGCAGGTCGTAGCAGATGGTCAGCCCCAGCCCGCCCCACGGCGTCGGCGCCAGCACCGCCTGCTCCCCCGGCCGGAACGTGGCGGATTCCCGGTACGACTCGCCGCCCGGCAGGTCCACGTCGAACATGTGGATCTTGTCGTAGCGCGCCGCGACCGTGCCGTCCGGGGCGAACAGGAGACTCCGGTTGGCGACCCGCTCCTCGCCGAGCCGGATCGCCAGCGAGCCGGCCAGCAGCCAGGCCCCCGTCTCCCGCGCCAGGTCCGCGAAAAACGGCACCGCGGGATGCGCGTCCTCGGGCCGGGCGCGCTCCAGCACCTTGCGCCGGCCCTGCACGACCATCGACACGTTCTCCGGCAGGGCGATCAGCTCCGCACAGTCGGCGCGGGCGCGGCGCACCAGATCGCCGGCGATCTCCAGGTTGGGCGCGATCTCGGTCCCGGCGTTGACCTGGACGCAGGCGACGCGCAGCGTGCCGGTCATGCCGCCGGCCGCAGCAGCTCGTCCAGCCTGCCGGCCTTCTCCAGCGCCTGCAGGTCGTCGTTGCCGCCGATGTGGGTGTCGCCGATGAAGATCTGCGGCACGGTGTTGCGGCCGCCGGCGCGCTCGCGCATCTCATCGCGGCGCGCGGGCTCCGCGGCCACGTCGATCTCATCGAACGCGACGCCCTTCTTCTGCAGCAGCTTCTTGGCCATGAAGCAGTACGGGCAATAGGGGCTGGAATAAACCGTCACCGGCGGCATCTCGGCCCTCCGATCTGTGTGCGGATATCCCGCGAATATGGGCCGTCCGCGGGCCTAGTGCCACCCGCCGGGGCGGACCACGCGCGCCAAAGTGATCACGTCCACCGCCGCCGCCCCGGCCCGGCGCAGCACGCGCGCGCACTCGTGCACCGTGGCGCCGGTGGTCAGCACATCGTCGACCAGCAGGATGCGCCGGCCCGGCACGGCGCCGCGGCGGCTGGGCCGGACCGAGAAGGCGCCCTGCACGTTGCGCCGGCGGGCGGTCCGGCTGCGCCCGGCCTGGCTTGGCGTCGCCCGGTGCCGCACCAGCAGGTCCGCCGCCACCGGCAGGCCGGCGGCCTTGCCCAGCGCCAGGGCGAGCAGCGCGGACTGGTTGTAGCGCCGCTGCCACAGCCGGCGCCGGTGCAGCGGCACCGGCGCGATCAGCTCCGCGTCGGCCAGCAGCTCGACGCCGCTGCGCGCCAGCCAGCGGCCGAACGGCGGTGCGGCATAGGTGCGGTCGGCGTGCTTGAAGCCGAGAATCAGCTCGCGGCTGCCGGCGTCGTAGGCCAGCACCGCCCGCGCCCGCGCGAACGCCGGAGGGTCGGCGTGGCAGGCGCCGCACCGGGCGCCGGCCCCCACTTCGAACTCGAACGGCAGGCCGCAGCACGCGCACTGCGGCGGGCCCAGGAAGGTCAGCCGGCGCCAGCAGTCCGGGCACAGCGCGCCCTGCAGGTCCACCGCGCCGCCGCAGCCCAGGCAGCGCGGCGGCAGCACGGCATCGAGCGCCCGCCCGGCCAGGCGGCGCAGCTCTCCGGCCAGGCGCCGGCCCAAGGGCATGGACAGCAGCATGCCGGCAGCATTCGACCATGGATTTCAACCTGTCAATGCGCATCGTGCCCTCGGGACGGCGTCCCGCCTCCCGCGCCGGCCGGAGCGTTGGCTCAGCCGCCCGTGGCGCTATATTGCCGGCCATGACCGATGCCCCCGACACGATGACCGTGTTCGACCGGCGGCTGGTGCGGCGCCGGCGCGACCGCGCCGCGGCCGGGCTGGACGGGCACGACTTCCTGTTCGCGCACGTGGCCGAGGCGCTGGTCGACCGGCTGTTCGACGTCCGGCGCGACTTCCCGCGCGTGCTGGACCTGGGCTGCCACGGCGGTTCGTTCGCCCGCGCGCTGGCCGGGCGCAAGGGCGTGGAGACGCTGGTCCAGGCGGATTTGTCGCCGGCGATGGCGGCGCGCGCGGCGGCCGCCGGGCACCCCGCCGTGGCCGCCGACGAGGAGCTGCTGCCGTTCGCCGACGGTACGTTCGACCTGGTGGTCAGCGCGCTGTCGCTGCACTGGGTCAACGACCTGCCGGGCGCGCTCATCCAGGTCAACCATGCGCTGCGGCCCGACGGGCTGTTCGTCGCCGCCATGCTGGGCGGCGAGACGCTGCGCGAGCTGCGCCGGGCATTGATGGACGCGGAGCTGGCGGTGTCCGGCGGGGTCAGCCCGCGGCTGTCGCCGTTCGCCGACCTGCGCGACGCCGCCGGGCTGCTGCAGCGCGCCGGCTTCGCGCTGCCGGTCGCGGACGTGGACACCCTGACCGTGACCTATCCCGACGCCTTTCGCCTGTTCGCCGACCTGCGCGGCATGGGCGAGACCGGCGCGGCGCTGGCCAGGAACCCGGCGCCGCCGCCGCGCGCCCTGTGGCCGGAGACGGCGCGCCGCTACCACGAGCTCTACGCCGTCCCCGACGGCCGCATCCCCGCGACGTTCCAGATCCTTTGGCTGACCGGTTGGGCGCCCCACGAGAGCCAGCAGAAGCCCCTGCGCCCCGGCAGCGCCCGCACCCGCCTCGCCGACGCCCTCGGCGCCGCGGAGCACGATGCGGGGGACGTGGCGAACTATTCTCAGAAATAGAATCAACGCATTGTTTGTTTATGGTTTAACGAAGATCAACGTTCAGAAGTCTGCTGCTCATGTGAGCCGCATCTCCTCAACCTGATCCAATTGCCTTAAAAGTTCATGGGCTTCGCGCCTGGTTCCGCGCAACGTTCGTTCTGCAGGAAAAATCGTGCGATCGCGAAAAGTTGCGCTTGACTGTTAGGATAAATTGCTTATTACGCTTATGCACGCAATCATGGGAAGACAGGCAGATAGGTTCAATGGCTGGCCATTCCGACGGCATCGAGAGACTGGATGCCCTTCCCCCGGAAATCGTCATAAAGGCGAACGTCCTGTTCGCTCGCACCATGCTGCAGCGCAGCGGGCTCTCTGACAACGAGATCGACGAACTCTTGCACGGCTTGTTTGCTGGCGAGGGAGGTCTTTCGCTCTCCGAAATAGCGGCAGAGCCGTATACGATCGACCTGTTGAGGAAGGGGCTTGCGCAGGCGTGTCGCGTGCCAGCGCTTGCGGGTCTTGTCGAGGAGGCGATCAACAACGCGGAGACCCTGCCCCACCTCACCGGAGGTGATGGCCGCTCGGTTATCGTCAAAGGGCTTTTCGCCATTGCCCTCGCGCTGGCGGTTCGGGTTGAATCCGTGACGGGTGAGGGCATTACGTTTTATGAGGGGCTGCCAATAGATCTTGTTCAGCTTGAACAGACGGTCGGGTCGATTGTCGATGGCGCCCTCAGGGAAACTCTCAAACTTGGTCTTGACGAAACGGCGGCTTCGCCATTGGGCGGGCTGCTGCCGGCAGCAGGCGCCGGGTCGGACGAGGGCAAGTACGGCTCTCCAATTCATGCGGCGGCTGATGGTGATGGAGCAACTTCCGGTACGTTTCACGCTCCCGCAGTGGTTACAAACACCCTGCCGGAACCGCGCCAGGAAGTCATTCTAAAGCGAAACTTTATCTGGCACGACATACTGAATGGAAAGTTGGATATTCCCTATATTGATGAGCCACGCAAAGTGTTCCGCGGCAGGATTCCAAACAAATTTAACGAACAGGATCCGCCTTTTCGAGTCGGGATTGGCTTGGCTTATTCGGGCGATGCCGACGGTGGCTTTCGGATTGCGATCCGTTTGCAAACCGAGGCGGAGATCAAGCAGACGTGCTGGAAACAACTGGAAAGTTTTTTTGAAAAGCGCGCCGGAAACCGCGTGCATATGAAGCGAACGCGGCCTGTCATCCTGCAGGTACGGCGTCGCCAGCGGTTCAAGGACCATCACCGCCCGCTTATCATGGGCTCCTCGCTCTCCGCGGCACAGGGCCCGCACAGCACGCTCGGCTGCTTCGTGAAGCGCCGCAATGTGGATGGACCGGCCATGATATTGGGCAGCGGGCATGCGCTATCAAATTCCGGGCAAACCGGTTTATATTCTGCAATTTTTCAGCCCGCAACGGGGGCGGACATCGAGGATCTCGAGAACCGGGTTGCCGTGCTTGATGAGCACTGCCTGCCCTTGGCGCTGGACGAAGAGACGGCTGAGGATAGACTGGATTATGCACTTGCACCGCTGATTGAGGGTATCGAGCACGAACCCACCCTGATCAAAGACATCGGTACGCTTGCCGGGTCCGCGGAACTCGATTTTCATCCTCAGTCACCGACGCCTGCGGTTCAGAAATGGAGCGTTTTCTCCGGCCGAACGGAGGGCAATGCTACGGCGGAACGCCTGCTGCAGCCCGCATTCGATCCGTCGACGGGACGGATCGTTCACCTGATTGATGTGTTTGAGATCCGCGGGAAGGGTGATAACGTACTGTTTTCTGGCGATGGCGACAGCGGCGCTCTGGTGCTGGACGCGTCGCGTCGGGGGGTAGGCATCATCAACGCAGGGACCGACAGGCGCGAAAAGAAGCATGCCGGGCGGACCTATGCCACGCCGCTGTCGTTGATCCTGCAGCGAAGCAATCTCGAACTGGTGTGATGGTCATGGCCACGAAACAGGACGCATTGGCCGCCCGGCGGCCCGCAATGGTCCGGCTCAAGCAGATTCTGCACCAGGACGTGGGTGTCGGGGTTGTTCCGAACGCAAAAGGCTGGGCATTGAAAATCAATTTGAACTCGGCTCCGCCCGACGACGTCGATCTGCCCGGGACCATCAACGGTGTCCCCACGAAATTCGAGGTCGTCGGGCCGGTCAAGTTGTTGTAGATTAGCCTATAGTAGTGCGGCTCGGTCCAGTCTCTACGAAAAGTTCGCCAACGGTGACTGGACGTCGGCGCTCGCCATGCGGGTGGCCCCGATGCAGCAGATCTGACATGAATGTCATCGTTCGGCGCTAGTGCAGGCCAACGGCAAGGCACTATTGCTTTCGGCGATTCGGCGCCATGCCGGCTTCCCAACCCAGGACCGTCCCGTCATGTCCACCGAACCCGTCGCCGCCACGCCGGCATCGCTCTCCGAGGAGCGGATGCACCGGCAACCCCCGTTCGACGGCACCGACCCGGCGGCGCTGCTGGCCGAGGTGCGCCGCGTGCGCGACACCGTGGCGGCGGAGGCCGAGGCACTGATGGCGCGCTGGGCGCCGCGGCTGGAGCGGACCGCCTATCGGGACAGTGCGGCCAACCTGGCGGCCTACCTGGCGCTGCGCCGGCTCGACCTCAGGCCGCTGCAGGCGGCCCTGGCGCCGTGGGGCCTGTCCTCGCTGGGCCGCAGCGAGAGCCGGGTCATGCCCAGCCTGGATGCGATCATCGCCAACCTGGAGACGATCTGCGGCAGCGACGGCCCGCACGGCCGCCCGACGCCGGAGGAGTTCGTCCGCGGCGTCCGCCTGCTGGAGCAGAACACGGCCGCCGTGTTCGGCCCGCCGGCAACGAACCGCAAGACCCGCATCCTGGTCACTCTGTCCGAACGGGCGGCGCACGACCTGGACCGGGTGCGGACCATGATGCGCGCCGGGATGGACTGCGCGCGCGTCAACTGCGCCCACGACGGCCCGGCACTGTGGTCGGCGATGATCGACAACATCCGCACGGCCGCCGCCGAACAGGGCCGCCCGTGCCCGGTGCTGATGGACCTCGCCGGGCCCAAGATCCGCACCCGGCACGTACTGGCGCCGGAGGGCGAGACCGTGAAACGCGGCGACCGCGTGCTGCTGACCTTCGGCGAGCCGCTGGCCGACCCGCGCCATCCGTTTCAGGCGAGCTGCGCGGCGCCGGAGGTGCTGCGCCGGGTGCCGGTCGGGGCAGCGGTGTCGATCAAGGACGGCCTGATCGTCGGCACCGTCGAGGCGGTGACCGAGGACGGCCTGGTCATGGCGGTCACCCACACGCCTCCGGGCGGCCAGCCGCTGCTGGAGGAGAAGGGCATCAACTTTCCCGACACGGCGCTGGACGTCTCGCCGCTGACGCCCGACGACCTGGCCAACCTGGACTTCGTCGCCCGGCACGCCGACATCGTCAGCTACTCGTTCGTGCAGCGTCCCGAGGACATGGCATTGCTGCAGGACGAGCTGACGGCGCGCCGGCCGGACCTGCCGCCCCTGCCGATCGTCGCCAAGATCGAGACCAAGCTGGCCTTCGCCAACCTGCCGGACCTGATCGTCCAGGCCGCCGGCCGCAACCCGTTCGGCGTGATGATCGCCCGCGGCGACCTGGCGGTGGAGATCGGATACGAGCGCCTGTCGGAGGTGCAGGAGGAGATCCTGTGGCTGTGCGAGGCCGCGCACGTGCCGGTGATCTGGGCGACCCAGGTGCTGGAAAGCCTGGTCAAGCGCGGCATGCCCTCGCGCGGCGAGTTCACCGATGCCGCGATGGCCGACCGCGCCGAGTGCGTCATGCTGAACAAGGGCAAGTACGTGGCCGACGGCATCGCCGTGCTGGACAACGTGCTGCGCCGCATGGAGCTGCACCAGGTCAAGAAGAGCCCGCAGCTCCGCCCGCTCGCCGCCTGGGCCGGGATGCGCTGACGGCGCGGCGCTTCTCCGACCGCTTCTCGCCACGGTAGGCCGATCGGGGTTTGCGGTATCCGCAAACGATGCTACTGCCATGCGGTGGCGTGTTGCTGGCGGCGCTGTGCTGATCCCGGAGTGGGCCATGACCGAAGAGCAGGGCAACCGGGTTCTCGAGTCCATGAGGCGCTTCGACCGCGCGATCGGCGACATGCGCGAAGACATGCGCGACATGCGAGAGCGTGTCGCCTCGCTTGGGATCCAGATGACACTGGTGCGCACCGACATCGCTCACATGCGCGGTGAGGTCGCGCGGCTGGACCATCGGCTCGACCACTTGGAAATCCGCATCGAGCGAATCGAGCGCCGCCTCGACATCGTGGCGGCATAGCACCGGTCATCCAGGCACTACTGGTTCTCCGGCACGATCAGCGGGCGGAAGGCGAACATCGCCGGGTCGGCGGGGTCGACGGTGACCTCGACGGCCTGGATGTGCGGGTCGCCGAACACCTCCAGCCGGTAGACGTTGACCAGGCGCCCCATCCCGTCCGGGCGGAGCAGCGGGCGGTCGACGATGAACTCGTGGGTGTCGCCGTGCACCAGCAGGACCGGCCGGCCGTACGCCGCCGCACCCTCGGCCAGGGCGCGCAGGGTGTCGTGAAAGCCGCTGTTGCGGTGGTCGTACGGCGGCAGTTCGAACATTAACTCGGCCTGGAAGGCGAACACGATCGCGTCCAGGTTCTCCTCTTCGGCCCTGTCGAACGCCGCCGCGATCCAGTCGAGATTGGCCGCGTTGCGGGCGAAGTATTCCTCGACCGAGGGCAGGGTGCGCTCGAACCCATTGTTGCTGCCGACCACGTGGATCGTGGCGAACAGCACGCCGCCGTGCGTCCAGCGCGCGTTCTCCACCATCTGCGGGTGCTCCGCGTCCACGTCGCTCTGCCGGGTCAGCGGCATCGGCGCCGCGCCCAGGCTTTGCGGTTCCGCGAAGTGCATCGCGCGCACCCGGGCCAGGCGCTCCAGCGGGTCCCAGCCGCCGGCGGCGGCGCGGTGGCAGTCGGTCCATTCGTTGTCGCCGGGGGTGTAGACGAGCGGCGCCGCGAACGTGTCGAAGGCGTCGCGGACGCGCTGCAGCACCGCGTCGGCGCAGTCCACGCCGCCGCCCTTGGTGTCGCCGACGAAGATCGAGAAGGCGGGCCCGGCCGCGTTGATCGCATCGATCAGCCGCTCGAACCGGGCGTAGTCGTCCGGGATCCGGTACGGCATGTCGCCCAGGGCGACGAAGGTGAACGGCGCGTCCGCCGCGTCCTGCTGGGCGGCGGCGGGCACGGCAGGCAGGGCCGCGGCGAGCAGGGCGGCGAAAGCGACGCGGCGGAGCGGCATGGACAGGGACCTCCCGACGGCAGCGGAACACGCGCCGCAGACCCTACCCGTCCGCCATGACAGCTTGATGACGGTGCCCGGCCGCCCGCGTCAGATGCGTTCGGCCAGCCAGATCGCGGCGCGCGAGCCGGCCTTGATCACCGTGCTCAGCGCGCGGTAGCCGGGCGCCTGCTCGGCCCCGTGCGCCAGGCCGGTGTCGCGGTGCTCCAGCTCCTCGGCGCGGAACCGCTCGATCGCCTCCTTCAGCTCGGCCTCGTCGTCGCCGAGGCGCTCGGCCTGGCGGGCGTAGTGCCCGTCGATCGCCTCCTCGACCGCGACGGTGCACGCCATCGCCGCGCGTTCGCCCAGCATCGCGGTGCCGGCGCCGAGCACGAACCCGGCGACGTGCCAGACCGGGTGCAGGACGCTGGGGCGCACCCGGCGCTCCACGATCAGCCGCTCGAAGTGCGCCAGGTGGCGCTCCTCCTGCTCGGCCATGTGGCGCAGCTCGCCGGCCACCGGGCTGCGGCCGAGCACGGCGATCTGGCCCTCGTAGATGCGCTTGGCGCCGTACTCGCCGGCGTGGTCGACGCGGATGATGCGCGCGACCCGGTCGGCGCCGGCGTCCTCCCCGGGCAGCGGGGCGGGGCGGTCGGGCGGCGGCTCGTTCGAACGGTCGCGGGAGCGGTCGACGGGTGGCCTCATGCGGGGCGTTCCTCGGCATGGCGGGCGGCGCGGGCGTGGCGGGGCGCGCGCACCGCGGCGGTCAGGGCGAAGCCGGCCAGGGCCAGCGACAGCAGGGCGTTGAACCCGGCCAGCGAGAGGCCGAACAGCGACCACGGCACCACGTCGCAGGGCACCGCCGGCTGCTCCCAGAGCTGGGCGCGCAGGTCGGCCACCGAGCCGGAGCCGGCTGGCGCGGCGCTGCCGCAGGCCGCGGTGCCGGCCCACCAGTGCTGCTCGACGCCGACGTGGTAGGCGGCGATGCCGGCGCCGGCCAGCAGCGCGATGCCGGCCAGGCCCAGCAGCGCCGCGCGCACCCGGCCGCCGGGCGGGGCCGGCAGCGCCGCCAGGGCCAGCACGACGGCGGCGGCGTGGGGCCAGCGCTGGTACAGGCACAGGCTGCACGGCTCGATGCCGCCCAGATGCTGCGCGGCCAGGGCGCCGGCCAGGACGGCGCCGCTGGCCAGCGCCAGCAGCCACGGGGCGGTGCGGATCAGCGGCTCGCTCATGGTTCCCCATATAGCCCGGCCGCGGCGCGGCGGCGAGCGGCGATCGGCCGCGGGCGGTGCGTGCGGGCAATCAGCCCAGGTAGCGCACCGCCACGAACCCGCCGAGCAGCAGCGCGAAGAACAGCGCGGTGATCAGGCCAAGCCGGCGCTCCAGCACCTCGCGGATCGGCGGCCCGAAATACCACAGCGCCGCCGCGACCAGGAAGAACCGCCCGCCACGGGCCACCACCGAGGCGACGGTGAAGGTGACCAGGTCGAGCTGGGTGACGCCGCTGGCGATGGTGATCAGCTTGTACGGGAACGGCGTCAGCCCGGCGCCGAACACGATCCACCAGCCGTACGCGTTGTACGAGTCGACGAACGTCTCGAACCGGTCCAGGTAGCCGTAGAAATTCAGCACCGGCTCGCCGACCAGCTCGAACAGGTAGTAGCCGATGGCGTACCCGAACAGCCCGCCGGCGACCGAGGCGATCGTGCAGATCAGCGCGTACGTCCATGCCTTCTGCCGGTTCGCCAGGCACATGGGGATCAGCAGCGCATCCGGCGGCACCGGGAACACCGAGCTCTCGATGAACGACACCGCGGCCAGCGCCCGCCCGGCATGGCGGTGCGCGGCAAGCCGCATGGTCCAGTCATAGGTTCTGCGCAGCACGGGGCGTTTCCGGATGGTGGCGGGGCGGGCGCGCGTCAGCCAATAGCAGGCGGGGCATGCAGCCGCAATGCTGCCAGGTGTCGGTGGCAGGGGGCGGTGGCACTCGTCGCCCGGTCGGCCCGTCGGTTGTGCGGACCGGTGCGCACGGGCATGCGGTCAGCGCGGTGCAGGCTCGGTTCTACCGTCCGGACACTCAACGTCGGCCATGACGGGCCCGTTGCCGCTCCGCCGCGGAAGACTCCTGCCGCTGCTGTCTCTTCAGCATGCCGAGCAGGAAAAGCTTGTCCGATTTTTGCAGGTCTCCTGGAGAATATGCACTTGGATTCCCAGACGCTATTGGAATGCCGGCATGTTGATAAGCAGCATAGACCAGCTCGGAACAGAAAAATGCATCCCGATTGCCCTGAGCGAGCACGGCTACCCTGGCTCGGGTCGCCGCCAAGCCCAATATACTTGTAGTGGGCACCATGTTCAACACGTTGACGGGACCCGCAAGTTCCAGTGTATCATAGGGTTTGCCCAGCTGGGCGATCAGATAGTCCCTCACCAGCTCCGTGTTCTGCTCGTTTGCCTGCGAATGTCGATAGACGGCGGCCACATCAACATCTGCTAGCGCGAAATCGATAGCTTCCAGTTTTACGCCCGCCGTCGACGGCTTGTCGGCAGGCTCGGCATGCACTATTCCCTGGTCCCCGACGTACACCATCGCATGACTGTACCTCGAGGCCGTCCCAAACCGTATGAAAGTGGAGCCCATTTCATTCGACCGCGTCAGGATGATGTCGCCGACTTCCAGGTCGTCGTAAATGACCGTGGCAGTAAGGCTCTTGTTCAATTGATTACGCCTGGCCATGCTTCGCTGCCGGCTGGCGCGCCGGCGAGATACGGGATCGGTCATGCCAACACTCCAAGTTGAACGGTTCTGGTCAGCGTGGGGCGAAAGAGAGACAGTTCAACAATCTGTCGCTTTAGAAGCGTGTGGTCAAGTCTCATAAGTTATAAAGCTTAGATAATTATCGATGAAAGATTGTCGCCAAGCGGCAGGCTGAGGCTCATGGGCATCATGGCCTTGCACGACGAAATGTTGTAAATGGTCATGTGCCGGGCCGGACAAAGGCCGCTGATCCAGATGCATGCACCGATCCTGGCGGTTCGCGGCCGCAGGACGTTTGCGTGCACCACGATTGAAAGAAGGGCAGCGGCTCGCGGTCAGCGAACCCTACCGGTCACGGGGCCCTCGCGCCAATGGTCCTTGGACCGCGCCCGCCGAGCGATTATGATCATGGCCGCAGGCGCCCGCCCGCATGCCCCTGTGGCGGAATGGTAGACGCGGCAGACTCAAAATCTGTTGGTGGCAACACCGTGCTGGTTCGAGTCCGGCCAGGGGCATTCATTTGCCGGGTCATTCGGGGCCTTTGGGTGCGGCCGCTCTGGCCCGAATGACGTGAGCCATGAGAAAGGCCGCCAGATCGGCGACAATGCAATCGAGCGAATTCGGGTTGACCGCCAGCTCTGCGGCGAAAGCCTCCCACTGACGACACTTCATGGGATCGGCTGCGAACGCTTCGGTGAGGCCCTCCGGGACCGTATCCGGCAGCGGCGTCCGCCAACGGGCGAATGTCGCGGCGATGGCTGGCTCTGGCACCAAATCTTGGGATTTCTTAATGGAATTGACAATATCATCCTGAAGAGCTTTGGTCCCGACGGCTGACGGCACATGCTCTAATAGACTTCGTGCGCGTCCAAGCGCACCGTGAATGCAGATCAGTTTGTAAATAAATACGAATGCCGCGACATTCGGCAAAACAACTCGCGTTTTGACAATTTATTTTACTCTATATCAATAAGTGCATAGTAAGTACGGTGGTCGCCAGTGGTCAGATCGATAATTTCAGTTTCGCTGATGCGGGCTCGGCATGTTTTGCCAAGAACATGATCCTTCAGAATATCAGATTTGCCAGAGACGATCTTTCCGGCTATCACCTGTCCATCATCAAGAAGCAGCTCAAAGCGATTTCTAATTAGGCTTCCGCCAACCAAGCGGCCATGAATAATTTTTTCGTCCGTTTTCTGGTGCGTAATATTTTGAAGACTTGTCATTATGCGGGAAATTTTATCTGGATTAGCTTTCCAAATAAATTGTGTTCCCGAAAAATCATCCCACTGAAGAGAAATATGCGCCTCTCCCTTTTGTAATTCAGAAACTACGTGGCGAAAATGGTTCATAGTTCGGCTGCCAAGTTCGCCTGACAAGCGCATCATGGTAGCAGCATCATCAGCTCCAACGAGAAGCTGAAACATTGTGTTGAGAGATGATGCAGACAAGCTCTCGCCCATTAAATCATAACTGGCCGGTGCAATAACGGTCATCCCAAATGATGATGGGTATGTAGAGGCAATACGCAGTTCTGTGAATTTAAGTATATCAGAAGATATTTTCCCTCTTTGGGTTGGCCCACTTGTTATTGCTTGTCCTATGCTATTAAATAGCAATTGTGTTCTCCAGAGGACACGCCCTAATGCCTCGATGGGCGCAGTATTATTTTGAAATCGCGTTCCAGACAGAGCAAACTCTATTTTTTCGTAAAGACGGTGCTTGGTTAGCGCCGACATTTCGCGCTGTAATTTGTTTTGCATACGCAAAAGATTTTCGCACGAAAGTTTAAATGCAAAGCTACCTGGAATTTTCCTCAATATCTCTTGTTGGTCTTGAAGCGCTGTATCAAGCTCAACCAACCGTCGTTGTAATCCTCGCAGCTGTGCCTCCGCTTCACGGGGATCAATGCCTTCCCATATCTTAACCATCTTCTTGATCCTCGTTAACGGTAGCATAGACCTCTGTTTTAACTATGCCCTTAGGTCTGTCAAGGCGGTCATATCCAAACTCTCCCATCCAATATTTTCTGAGCGAACGGCATTCGTCAAAATACGGGTGGTTTTCCGGAAAAGTCGGCACAAAATAAGAATCGCAGAGGTGTGTATCTTTAGTGTCGGGTCCAGAAAAAAGTGCGCGGAACTGTCGTTTTTGTTCATCACTAAGATTATCGATTTCTTGTGCATCGGCAAAAGATACCAAATCAATGTCCCCTGGATCGTTTTTCGTCGAAACAAAACTTCCATTAATGAACTGCTCATAAAAAGCACAAAGGGCAGAGATTTCAGCTCTATGTCTTTTATACCCTTCCATAATCTTTGGCCTGGTATTTGATGACGGGAAGCTATCAACGAAATCAATCTCGATTTCGTCGAGGGACATCTCATGGAGGCCCGGCTGAAGATACCCGTTGTCATTAAACTTCATGGCGCAGGTTTCCGGAGGTAGGTCTATCGCTTATGCAGCCAGTTTGATGGCATATATCGCGGAAAGTCAAGCTCAGGTGGAAATTAGATTTCAATGAGTGTTGTTGAAGCAGGGCTTGGTTCCGCCAATAGAACACCCCCTGCCACCGCCGCGCAGGCCTCCTGTGGAGGCCTGCTGTTCCGGCGGCGGCTGTTGGCGCAACGGCAACACAGGCGAGGGGGCCAAGGGGAGTGCCCGGTACAGAACCCGTTCGAGGGCAAAGCGGGTCAAGAGCAGGTCGAGCGGCTGGCGTCGGTCTCTGGCGAGCGCGACCAGGCGGGCCCGGACCGAGGCGCCCATGTTGCGCACCGGCTTAGCCATCGGCCGTCAGAGCCTCTATATAAGGTTGCACCAGCGGCCACACTCGCGCTTCGGCAGCAAGTCCGGCGATGTCTGCGGGCGTGGCGGCCTGCCGGCGCAGGGCCCCGCGCAGGCCTTCGATCGCAGGATTCAGGCCGAGCACGCGGCGATAGCGGAAGAGGTCGACGATGGTCTTCGCCGGCCCGTAGATGCGCACCCGCACGCTTTCGACCGCATGCTCCTCGATGCCGGTCTCGATCAGCCCCGGCCCGAACCGGACGATCCGGAGCGGCGGATGGTCGATGCGCGGCCGCCAGTCCTTTCGACCGATCGCCATCCACACCTGCGCCGGAGTGCGGTCGGTGAGGTCGTGGAAGGCGAGCGCCGAGAGGAGGCAGACGACCCCCTTGGGCACGCGCTTCGCGGCCTCGGCCAGGGTGTGGTGAACGTCGAGCGGCGCGTCCGGACGCTGATAGAGGCCGCGGCCGAGCCGCACCACCGCGCCCTCGCGCTCCAGGCGGGCGACCGTCGCGGCCGTAATCCCGGCCCTCCTGAACTCGGACAGCCGGGCCATGCCGGCCGTCCCGAGGAGCTCCAGGGCGCGATCCTTCTGGGTCTGCGGCGTGGTTGACATGGGCGCAACCTGATACCATTCCTCGGCTCTTGCAAGTCAAAAGCCGAGGAATGGTATCAACGCGGCTGTCCGGTCCCGGCGATGCGGTTGTGCGCCGGGGTGCCGCCGGCCCTACCCGTACCGTTCCCGCCGCGGCGGGGCGGCCAGCAGCAGGCCGGCGACGAAGCCGCCGATGTGCGCCTCCCAGGCGACCTCGGCGTCCAGCGGCAGGATCGAGGCGCCGAGCAGGCCGACCAGCAGGTTCAGCGCGAACAGCACGCCCACGAAGGACAGCACGAAGCGCTGCCGCTCCGGGTGGCCGCCGGCCAGCACCAGCCGGATCATTCCGCCCATGCACCCGGACACGATGCCCGAGGCGCCGTACACGATGATCGGCTGGCCCCAGTCGACCGCGGCCTGGGTCGCGCCCGCCGCGACCGCGGAGCCCGCGACCAGCACCAGATAGCGCTGCCGCCCCAGCCCGCGCTCGCAGAAGCTGCCGAAGGCGAGCAGGAACCCGGCGTTGACCAGGAAGTGCAGCATGCTCACGTGGATCAGGGCATAGGTGAGCAGCGTGGCCGCCGCCGCCGCCGTCTCCACCCCGTACGGCCCGGCCAGCGCGTCCTGCAGGCGCAGCGGGATCACGCTCAGCCAGGCCTGCAAGGTGATCGACCACGACCCCGGCAGCGCGTGCACCAGCACGAACATGGCGGCGATCGCGCCGACCAGCCACAGCGTGACCGGCGGCACGTTGAACATCGGCTGGTGCCCGGGCCTGCGTGCGGGCGGGTCGGGATGGAGCGGCACGGCGGGTCTTTCCTTTGCGGGCGGGCGTACCGACACTAGGCCGACATGATCGTCTCCGCCAGCTATCGCACCGACATACCCGCCTTCTACGGCGCCTGGTTCGTGAACCGGCTGCGCGCCGGCTCGTGCCGCGTGGCCAACCCGTACGGCGGGCCGCCGTCCACGGTGCCGCTGGCCGGGGCGGGGGTGGACGGGTTCGTGTTCTGGACGCGCAATGTCGGGCCGTTCCGGCCGGCGCTGGCGGAGGTGGCGGCGCGCGGGCTGCCGTTCGTGGTGCAGTTTACGATCACCGGCTACCCGCGCGCGCTGGAGGCCGCGGTGACCGACGCCGGGCGGGCGGTGGCGCAGGTCCGCGGGCTGGCCGGCACGTACGGCCCGCGGGCGGCGGTGTGGCGCTACGACCCGATCCTGGTCACCGACCTGACGCCGCCGGCCTGGCATCGGGAGACTTTTGCGCGGCTGGCCGCCGGGCTGGCCGGGGCGACCGACGAGGTCGTGGTGTCGTTCGCCAACATCTACCGCAAGACCGCGCGCAACCTGACCGCCGCGGCGCGCCGCCACGGGTTCGCCTGGCGCGACCCGGAGCCGGAGGAGAAGCGGGCGCTGCTGGCGGCGCTGGCGCCGGTCGCGGCGGAGCACGGCATGGCGCTCACCCTGTGCACCCAGCCGGCGCTGCTGGAACCGGTGCCGGTGCCCGGCACCGCGCCGGCGGCGTGCGTCGATGCCGCGCGGCTGTCGGACGTGGCCGGCCGGCCGATCCCGGCGCGGCAGAAGGGCAACCGCCCCGGCTGCCACTGTGCCGAAAGCCGCGACATCGGCGCCTACGACACCTGCCCGCACGGCTGCGTGTACTGCTATGCCGTCCAGCTCCGCGACCGGGCGCGCCGCGCCCACAAGGCGCACGACCCGGCCGGGCCGTTCCTGCTGCCGCCGAAGACGGCAGAGCCGGAGGGCGGGACGCTGCTGTAGGGCGGGACGGGCGGCCCCGAAAAATGCTTGAGCGCGCCGGCCGGACCGGCGCGCTCAAGCACTTCATGGGCGCTTCCCGATGGACGGGATCGCGGCTCTGCGGCCGCGTTGGGGCGGTGTATAACCGATTTGTGTCGGCGGGGGAAGAGGTAGATCATCCTGTTTTCACGGTTCGCTCCCGTGAAACGGGCCGCCGCTACTCCGTCGCGTGCCGGGCGGCGATCGACTCCTCGGCCAGCCGGACCAGGTCCGGGCCGATGCGCTCGGCCCAGTCGGCGTAGACCTGCCGGGTGGCGTCGACGAAGGCCCGGCGTTCCGCGTCCGTCAGGCGCACCACGGCGACGCCGCGGTCCTCGATCTCCTGGACCAGACGGTCGTCTTCCGGGCTCAGGCCGCGGCGCGCCTCGGCGACGCCGTAGGCGCCGGCCTCGACCGCGGCCCGGCGCAGGATCTCCCGGTCCTCCGGCGTGAAGCTTTCCCACACCTGCCGGTTCACCGCGAAGATCAGCGGGTCGGCCGCGTAGTGCCACAGCGTGAGGTGGTCCTGGCCCAGCTCGTGGAGGCCGGCGGTGTGGAACACCGACAGCGGGTTCTCCTGCCCGTCCACCGCGCCGGTGGCCAGGGCCGGCCGGGCGTCCGCCCAGCTCATCAGGGTCGGGTTGGCGCCCAGCGCGGTGAAGACGTCGTTGAACAGCGGCGAGCCGACCACGCGCATCCTCAGGCCGTGCAGGTCCGCCGGCGTGCGGATCGGGCGCACCGAGTTGCTGACCTCGCGGAAGCCGTTCTCGGCCCAGGCCAGCGGGACCACGCCCTGCCGCTCGACGATGGCGAACAGCCGCTCGCCCACGGGCCCGTGGGTCAGGGCGTCGATCGCGGCATAGTCCGGCATCAGGAAGGGCAGCGCGAACAGGTTGAGCTCGCGCACCTGCGGCGACCAGTTGATGGTCGAGCCGACTGCCATGTCGATGCGGCCGTCGCGCATCGCCGCGAACTCGCGGGTCTGGTCGCCGGAGACGAGCTCGGCGCCGGGATGGATGCGCAGGGTGATCCGCCCGTCGGTGCGCGCGGCGACCAGCTCGGCCCAGCGCTCCGCCGCCAGCCCCCACGGGAACGGCGCGGGCAGCACGGTCGAGACGCTGTACTCCGGGCTGTCGTCCGGGCGGTCCTCCTGCGCCCGGGCGGGCGCCGCGCCGGCCGGTGCGGCAACGATCAGGGCGAGGGCAAGGGCGGCGGCAAGGCGCATGGCGGGACACTCCGTGGCTTTTTTGTCGCGACTCGATTGGGTTGAGGCAGACTCACACAAACACGGCGGATCTGCCAAGCAGCCCCGCGGCGCCGACACCGCCCGCCCCGCCGCGGCCGAAGCGGTCCGGGGCGCTCCGGAGAGTTCCGGGAGAGTTCCGGGGACACATCACTTAATTCCGCCGCCGACGGCGCCCGACGCCGTCGAGTGAGCGGCGCGATGAATGGCTCCCTCCCCGCACACTGTCGATCACCGGCCCGACCCGTTCCCAGCGTCGCCCCGCGGCGGCCCGCCCCCCCCCCCCGCGCGCCCCCCCGCGCGCCCG